>ERZ894236.872-NODE-872-length-28250-cov-134.353_pt1 | contig 28250 bp, 29 predicted proteins | sample MGYA00380297_ERZ894236 | MGnify/ENA primary metagenome ERZ894236 (study PRJEB32331, sample SAMN06328420) | human gut metagenome | biome: human gut microbiome; feature: stool | host: Homo sapiens | collected 2014-08-04 ... | reverse complement strand
GCAAAGGTATGAAGAACTATTATGGTCTAGGATACGGGGTTTACTGATTGCTTACGTTACTTTAGGGGTGCTGAGGATCATGAGGAAGGAGAATACTTGTATTTAATGGATATATTGAATTATTTGCAGAAGAAATCGACTATTCCTTTGTCTTCCAATAAGGTCAATTACTTTGGAAGGTTGCTGCAAAAAGCGGGGATACCCTCGAAACATACGAATAGGGGAAGGCTCTATAAGGTCGTAAAATTATAAAATGTAGAAAGCATTTGCCGGTACTTCAGTATCCGAATGATACAGATGCCGGCAAAGCTGTGGTACGGAGTGACGGCAAAATACCGGAGGATTTTACCGTCACTTTGTCGTCACTGCTTGTCATTACTCCTATATGGTTGTATATCAGTGTTTTGATTTTGAAAGTGACGGATGATGGCAAAATACATGTTTTTTTCTTAGAATGTATGTATGGGATTAATTAAATATTGATACATACTTTTTGGCATAAAAGCTTTCTTTATTTAATTTATTTTATATCTTTGCTAGTGTATCAAGATTACAATCAACTATTTATTCACATAAACTTAGTAAAATTATGTTCAAAGCTCCTTTTTCTTTTGACGGTCGTATTCGCAGGATCGAATATTTCCTGTCTGGTATTATCGGTGGTATCGTTTTTGGTATTGCCTATTCTCTGGGATTAGCTACTTTATTTCTTGGTGCGGCTGCCGGTTCTGCAGGTGGTTCTGTTTTCGGTATCCTGATTGGTTTCGTGGCAGGTATTGCCTCCCTGTGGTTTTCTTTGGCACAGGGCGTTAAGCGTTTGCACGACTTGAACAAATCCGGCTGGCTGATTCTGATTTGCTGTGTTCCTATCATTGGTTGGGTATTCGGCCTTTATATGTTGTTTGCCGATGGTACGGTAGGTCCTAACCAGTATGGTGAAGATCCGAAAAACCGTATGCCGTATCAGCCACAGCCTGCTTCTGTCAATGTAACGGTGAACGTGTCGAGAGACGGAGTAAAGGTGGATCAGACGGTGAAAGCCACTCCTGCCGAAGCATCGGCTGAAACTTCAGCTGAAGCTCCTGCTGAAGAAGAAAAAACAGAAAAAGCTGAATAGTCTTTAATAAGAAGAAATATGGTTGCCTCTTGCAAAATTCGTTTTGCGGGAGGCATTTTTTTGCTACCTTTGAGGATTGGTAAACAAAAAAAGAAAGATAAATATGAAAAAAGTAATTTGCAGTGAAAAAGCGCCGGGAGCTATCGGACCTTATAGTCAGGCGATAGAAGCCAATGGAATGGTATTTGTATCCGGTCAGTTGCCTATTGATGCGGCTACCGGAAAGATGGCGGAAGGAATTGAAGAACAGGCACGCCAGTCGCTGGAGAATATAAAACACATCCTGGAAGAGACAGGTTTGACAATGGGAAACATTGTGAAAACGACTGTATTCCTCCAGGATATGTCATTGTTCGCCGGGATGAACGGTGTATATGCTACGTATTTTGACGGAGCTTTTCCGGCACGTTCGGCAGTTGCTGTAAAGGCTTTGCCGAAGGATGCGTTAGTAGAGATTGAGTGTATCGCGGTTCGCTAACAAATCGGCAACAATAAAGTTACTGCCTCCCACGAAGATAAAGTCTTTAGGGGGGCAGTTTTCTTTTGCCGCCCGCACGGCGTCTGCTACGGTAGGATAGGAGGTACCCTTCAGTCCCGCTTCCGAAGCCATTTTCATCAGCTCATCTTCCGGCAGCGCACGCTTCACGCTCGCTTTGGTGAAATAGTAGGTGGCGTCTTTCGGCAACAGTTCCAGGACGCTGCTGATATCTTTGTCATTGACCATGCCGAATACAATATGCAGTTCCTGATTTAATTTATTGTGTATATAGTTAAGCTGCTGACGGATACATTTGAAGCCGTCGGCATTGTGACCTGTGTCGCAGATGACGTCGGGGTAGCTCTGGAGCTTTTGCCAGCGTCCCATCAGACCGGTCATTTCGCATACGTCAGAGAATCCGGTATGGTAATCCTTCTTGCTGATTTCATATCCCCGGTTCTTCAGAATCTCCAGGGCTGCGAGGATCGTGAGGCAATTTTCTGTCTGACAGAGGCCGCTCAGTTCGTAGTAGAGTCCCGTCATAAAACTGGAATTATGAATCAATATCGCGTCTTTTCTTTTATCAATGATTCTGTCTATGGCGTGTATGGCGTCGGTCGGGTTGATAAGAGAGACAAATTGCATCATTTTCATCGGAAGCTCCTGTATCTGCTGAAGTTTTATTTCCTCCTCCAATAACTCCTGCAACTCGGCTCTGGATTCTTTCAGGGTATCATAGGGGGCATATCTCACATTGGTGCAACTCTTTAATTCTTCCGCGAAGACGATGCAGGCATTCATAGCCTTGGCTTTCATCGTGAAGACTCTTTTCACTGCTCCTGATACTTTACCCACTATTACCGGAATGTCTTCTTTGATGATTCCTGCTTTTTCTTTGGCGATTTTAGTCAGTGTGTTGCCCAGATATTGCATATGATCCCAACCGATATTGGTAATGACACACAGATCGGGGGTGATGATATTGGTACAGTCCAGACGTCCGCCCATACCTACTTCGATTACAGCTACATCTACCTGCTGGTCGGCAAAGTAGCGGAATGCCATTGCTGTGGTGAGTTCGAAGAAAGAGGGGTGCAGAGGTTCGAAGAAAGAACGGTGTTCTTCTACAAAGCTGACTACATAATCTTCGGGAATCATTTCACCGTTGATACGGATACGCTCGCGGAAGTCAATCAGATGCGGGGAAGTAAATAGCCCGACTTTGTATCCTGCTGCTTGCAGTACGGCTGCGATCGTGTGTGAACAGGAGCCTTTTCCATTTGTTCCGGCGATGTGAATCGTTCTGAATTGTTGATGCGGATGACCTAAATGTTCGTCCAATTTGTGTGTTGTCTCTAAACCCGGCTTATATGCTTTTCCACCAATTTGCTGAAACATAGGTGTACTTTCATATAAGTACTTTAAAGTGTTCTGATAATCCATGTTTTATAATATTTAACTCCGGGCAATCTTTATTGCTCGCAAAATTGTTTATCTTTAGAACCATCAATTCAACCGATAGCGGAGGATTGATGAATCAGACTGCAAATATCAACATTAAATTCTAAGAAATCATGGGAACTAAGAAAAATTTTGTAATTGACACAAATGTTATTCTTCACGACTACAATTGCTTGAAGAATTTTCAGGAAAATGATATTCATCTTCCCCTTGTCGTACTGGAAGAACTGGACAAGTTCAAGAAAGGAAACGAGCAGATAAATTTCAATGCCCGTGAATTTGTCCGGGAACTGGATTTGCTGACGAGTGACGAGCTGTTCTCCCAAGGGGTGAGTCTGGGAGAAGGAATGGGTCGCCTGTTTGTAGTTCCCGGAAATGTGGATGCTCCCAAAGTGCATGAGTCTTTTCCGGTGAAGAAACCCGACCATCTGATACTGGCAGCTGTTGAATATCTGGCAGCCAAATATCCGAAAACTCCGGCTATATTGGTGACCAAGGACGTAAACTTGCGTATGAAAGCCCGTTCTATCGGTATTACCAGTGAGGACTATATCACAGATAAGGTATCCAATGTCGATATATTCGAGAAATCCAATGAGATCTTTGAAAATGTAGATCCGGCATTGATCGATCGCATCTATTCATCTAAAGAGGGCATTGATCTGAGCGAATTTGACTTTAAGGATGTCATTCACCCTAACGAATGCTTCGTTTTAAAGAGTGATCGTAACAGTGTACTGGCGCGCTACAATCCTTTTACTCATTCCATTTGCCGGGTAACGAAAGGACGTAATTATGGTATTGAGCCCCGTAATGCCGAACAGAGTTTCGCTTTCGAGATACTGAATGATCCGAACGTCAAATTAGTGGCATTGACCGGAAAAGCGGGAACAGGTAAGACATTGCTGGCTTTGGCAGCAGCTTTAGGCAAGTTGACTGACTATAAGCAGATATTGCTGGCACGTCCGGTAGTGGCATTGTCCAACAAGGATATCGGTTTTCTTCCGGGGGATGCCCAGGAAAAAGTGGCTCCTTACATGCAGCCGCTATTCGATAATCTGAATGTGATCAAGCGTCAGTTTGCCGCCAACTCGACCGAAGTGAAGCGTATCGAAGATATGCAGAAAAGCGAGCAGCTGGTGATTGAAGCATTGGCATTTATCCGCGGACGTAGTTTGAGCGAAATGTACTGTATCATTGACGAAGCGCAGAACCTTACCCCGAATGAAATAAAAACGATTATTACCCGTGCAGGTGAAGGTACGAAGATGGTATTCACAGGAGATATCCAGCAGATTGACCAGCCTTATCTGGATAGCCAGTCCAATGGTCTTGTGTATATGATCGACCGTATGAAAGACCAGAATATCTTTGCACATGTCAATCTGGTGAAAGGGGAACGTAGTCAGTTGAGTGAGTTGGCTAGCAACTTGTTATAAAAATGAAGAAATAAGAATGAAGAAAAAAGAATGAAGAATTACTTGCAGCATAAATGCGCTAGCGAATTCTTCATTCTTCATTTCCCCAAAGTTCTTCATTTTTTAGGCTTCTTTCTTTCCGAAGTATTTCAGGAATTGGGTACGTTCGAATGTATTGATACCTTGAACGTCTTTAATATTCAGCTTTCCTTTGAATTGAGCGATATTATTGAAACCTTTGCGTTCCATCCATGCGGAGAGGAAACGGGTGGATTCTCCGATAAATGCATTCGTATTCTGATAGATAGCACTGCAAACTTCTACGGCTGAAGCACCGGCAAGGATTACTTTTACTACCGCTTCCGGATTGGCGACACCGCCGGAGGCTGCATAATCGATTTTGTTTACCACTGAAGAAGCGATTCCAATCCAGCGGAGAGGAGTGGCAAGGTCGGCGGAGGTGCTGAACACTTCACCGGATACTTGTTCCATATTCTCAATGTTGATGTCCGGCTGGTAGAAACGGTTGAAAAGAACCACTGCAGCTGCTCCGTTAGCATATAGCTGGTCGATCAGGGCTACGGGGTTGGTCAGGTTGTCACCCAGTTTCATAATAACCGGAATGGTTACCGTTTGTTTGATATGACGCAGAATGTCGATGTGACGCTGCTCAAATGAGCCATACGTATATTGCACATCCGATTGCAATGCCAGAATATTGATTTCCAGTGCATCGGCGCCGGCCTCTTGTATCTGTTTGGCAAAGTCTACCCATTCCGAGTCTGAATAGCAGTTGATGCTGGCTATGATGGGAATAGAACACTCTTTCTTGCTTTCCTTGATTAAAGTGAGATATTCAGCTAACTTATGTTCACGGATATATTCTTCCAGATAATCACTTGCTTCCGGATAAAAAGCGGGGTCTTTCAGTTGATCCGCTTCCAGCATAATTTGCTCTTCAAACAGAGATTTCAGTACAATGGCACCTGCTCCTGCTTCTGCCAGTCTCTTATTCTTGCCGGCACTGTTGGTCAGTCCCGAGCTACTGATAATGATTGGGTTTCTGAGAGAAAGCCCTGCGAAAGTAGTTTTTAAATCGGTCATGGTAATAATGATTGATTAAGTATTATAGTTTCTTTCTCCGAATATCTTGCTTCCGACCCGCACTAAAGTACTTCCTGCAGCGATTGCTTCGTGATAGTCGTGTGACATACCCATCGACAATTCGCGGAAAGTATCCGAATCGGCAAACCAGTTTGCTTTTATTTCCTGAAAGAGCCTATTCAGTAAACAAAATTCCCGGTTAATTTGTTCAACATCGTCGGTGTTGCTTGCCATTCCCATCAATCCGCAGATGCGTATGTGAGACAGCTCTTTCCATTCGCCGGCATGTAGCATGTCTTTGCATTCTTCGGGGCTGAAACCGAATTTGGTTTCTTCTTGGGCAACGTGAATTTGTATCAGGCAGTTCACGATACGTCCCGCCTTGGCTGCTTGCTTGTTGACTTCCGCCAGTAGCTTATAAGTGTCGATCCCGTGTATCATTTCTACGTAGGGAATCATGTACTTAATCTTATTTGTCTGCAAGTGCCCGATAAAATGCCATTCGATGTCTTTCGGCAAAGTTTCGTATTTAGCTGTCATTTCCTGCACTTTGCTTTCTCCGAAAATACGCTGTCCCGCCTGATAAGCCTCTTCTATCGCTTCATTGGGGTGGAATTTTGAGACAGCAACCAGCCGGACTCCTTGTGGGAGTTCGGCCAGCACTTGCTTTAGATTGTCAGCAATACTCATGGTTACTTATGCTTTTGACGGATCAAATTCCGGTTTGTCATTCGGTCCGGCGCTATAAGGATATACATCCATCAGCGGAGTTTCTGATACCATACCGATTTGATAGTCAGCCATTGTTCCTTTCATGCCCTCGTCCAGTTTCTTCACTGCGTCGCGCAAGTCGGCAGCCTGAACCAGCACTTGGGTAGAAGTCTTTTTCTCGGCGCCGCTTTTCTCGTCAAGGGTGATAAAGATCAGTTTGCACTTAAACCAGCGGTCAGCGCTTTCTTCATCGCTGGGGAAAAGTTCGCTATAGTTGGCACGTTTGATGTCCGATACTGTAAATTCTCCTGTGATAAATGGAGTCATCTCCTCGATAATACGTGCTTCTGCTTCTGTAAAGCTGAGTGCATCTACCAGATAAGGTTCCGTTACTTTCTTCTGCATTCCGTTTTCCATTGTTTTCTCGTAACGGATTTTGCACTCAAACCAAGTATGCATTGCCATAATTTTTCTTCTTTTTTAGTTTATTGATTCGTGTAAATTGCCTACAAAGATAAACAAAATACGAAGTAACTGCCGAAAGATTTTTATTTTCTTTTATGCAGATTTCTCAATTCGAACGAAAGCATGACGCGGAAAAGTCCGATGATGAAGAAAGTAAAGGAGATCATGTAGACTACGTATAATGCGCCTACTGCCGGTTGCCACAATATGATCAGGGCGCAGATAATGGCAAGGATGCCGAAAGCCATGTACCAGCCCCAGTCGCGAGTGCCGTAACGTTTGAGGTCGATGGAGTAGCCGGTGGAGGAGAAGCCCCGGAACATAAGCCAGAAGGCGATGATAAACGGAATGACTTCCATGCTGACCATCGGATAGGCGATCAGGTAAATACCTAAAATAAGGTCGATGATTCCTCCCACCAGATACCAGCCCCAACTGGGTACTCCCTTGCGGTTACTGAGAGAGAATATGATTTCGAGAATACCACTTATCAGCATCGATATGCTGAAAACGATGCTCAATGCGACATAGCTACTGAGGGGTGAGAACATAAGCCAAAGGGCGACAATGATATACACAATTCCTAATAAAAGAGAAGTCCACCAGTTTTTTACTGAGTGCTGGATCTCGTTGAATACAGTTTCCATACGTTTTAAATTTTAAATGAATATTCTGTGAATTTGTGGAGGAATAACAAATTGATTTTAGAAAAGGTTTTCGTGTGAACATATTCCGGGGATAAGTTGTTTTTATTATAAAGTAATTTTAAAATGTAAATGCAATATGGCAACAACAAATTTCAAAGGACAACCGGTGAAACTGATCGGTGAATTTATACAAGTAGGTAAAGTCGCTCCTGACTTTGAGTTAGTAAAAACTGATTTGTCTTCTTTCTCTCTGAAAGACCTGAACGGCAAAAATGTAATTCTAAATATTTTTCCAAGTCTGGATACGAGCGTTTGTGCAACATCGGTACGCAAATTTAATAAAATGGGAGCAGGCCTCAAAGATACGGTCGTACTGGCTATTTCCAAAGACCTTCCTTTTGCTCATGCACGCTTTTGCACGACTGAAGGCATTGAGAACGTAATTCCATTGTCTGACTTCCGCTTCTCTGACTTCGACGAGAGCTACGGACTGCGTATGGCAGACGGACCGCTGGCAGGATTACTGGCACGTGCAGTAGTCGTGATCGGTAAAGACGGCAAGGTAGCTTATACGGAACTTGTTCCGGAGATTACTCAGGAACCGGACTATGACAAAGCATTAGCGGCAGTTAAAGAATAAGTATTAAGTAATAAGTATTAAGTATTATTCCATGCGGTTGGTACCAATAGTACAATAAGCGGCTTCGATTAATACTTAATACTTATTACCTAATTACTTTTTTCCTAAACCTCAACCACATGGACAAAATTCGATTTTTCTTCATCGCCCTGTTAGGCATGGGCGCTGCCCACTTGTCGGCTCAAACCGCCGATAGTACAAAAACTTCTCCCTGGACAACGGAAGGTTTTGCCGGACTCAAACTGACGCAAGTAAGCCTGACCAACTGGTCTGCCGGAGGTGATAACTCCGTCGCTTTTGACTTGCAAGGTACTTATCAAGCTAATTATAAAAAAGGAAAGCATATATGGAATAACCGCCTTGAACTGGCTTATGGATTGAATAAGACAGGGGAGGACGGCATGAGAAAAGCCAATGATAAAATATATTTGAATACCAACTATGGTTATTCTATCGCCAAAAACTGGTATGCGAGTGCATTTGCCACTTTTCAGACGCAATTCTCACCCGGATATGACTATTCTGTCAATAAGGATGTCGCTATCTCCGAATTTATGTCGCCGGGCTATTTGACCACCGGTCTGGGATTTACGTATGATCCGGGAAAGATTTTCACGGTTGTATTGTCTCCTGCTTCCTGGCGCGGAACCTTTGTTCTGAATGACCGTTTGTCTGACGAAGGTGCCTTTGGAGTAGATCCCGGCAAGCATCTGTTGTCGAGCTTCGGTGCCAACCTGAAAGGGGAGGTGAAATATGAATTCTTGAAGAATATGACTGTATACTCCCGTCTGGACCTGTATTCTGATTATTTGCATAAACCTCAGAATATCGATGTCAACTGGGAAATACAGATAAATATGGCAATTAATAAATGGTTTTCCACCACACTGACCACTAATATGGTATATGACGATGATATCAAGATCGTTCAAAAAGACGGCAGTAAGGGATCTCGCCTGCAATTCAAAGAGGTGTTAGGCGTGGGAGTGCAATTTAATTTCTAATTTAGGTATTAAGTATTAGGTATTAAGCCATGCGGATAAGCTCATAAACAGCAGCTTCGGTTAATACTTAATACCTAATACTTAATACTTATTTTTTCTTCATTCCTTTATAGACCAGGAAGCCTACGATGAATATTCCGATGGCGATGAAGCAATAGCCGATTTCGTGGCTGTATTCTGTAACTTTGGCGATCAGTTGTTCTTCGCTTTCGATGCCGGGCACTGTTGACAGGTAATAACCGATAACAGCCAGGATGGTGTTCCATAATCCGGCTCCTATGGTAGTGTACAGCAGGAAGGTGTGCATTTTCATGCGGGCAAGTCCTGCCGGTATGGAAATTAGCTGACGTACTGCCGGAATCAATCGACCGATGAATGTGGAGAGTGCGCCATGCTTGTCGAAATACGATTCGGCATGCTGTACTTTTGCTTCGTCAATCAGACACATATGGCCGATACGGCTGTTGGCAAACTTATAAATGATGGGGCGTCCCAGCCATTTTGCCAGATAATAGTTGATTAATGCTCCGATATCTGCACCGATGGTGGCAAACAAGACTACCAGATAAATATTAAGCTCGTCATTGACAGCTGCCTTGTAAGCCGCCGGCGGGATGATCACTTCCGACGGGAAGGGGATGAAGGAGCTTTCTATAGTCATTAATAAAGTGATTGTCCAATAATTCAGGTGTTCCAGACACCACTGGATAAAAGCTACTGATTCCATATGTTTTTGGGCTAAAGTTTATTAATATGATTAGTTGTTTCCTTTCTCTTTCTTCATGCGTTCCCATACTTCTCTCAGCATCTGTTCTCCTTCTTCCGTTTGGTTGGGGCGGGATAACAGGTCCAGAATGATATCTTCGCTGATGGGATGCTCACTTTCATTGTTGTACTTGAAGAAGTCGTCTATTTCATTATGCATCAGGCTGAGGACACTCAGTTTCTCTGCGATGTCCGCATAGTTGGGATCAATCCGGTATGCCTCCTGAAAACAGAGCTTGGCCTGATATAAGTACTCTGCGTCCGAATAGGCCGAGGCTACCATATACCACATTTCCGCACTTGGTTCCATTGTCAGTGCTTTATCAAAAGATTTGACCGCTTTTTTCTTTTGATTTTCCTGTATGTAGAGTTTGCCTTCTGCCAGATAGATGGCAGGATCATCCGGTTGGATGGCTATGGCTTTTTTGCATAGCTGATGCGCTTCCTCGTACTTGCCCAGTCGGGAGGCGGCTACGGCTTTATTGGTATAAGTATCTATCAATAAGGGAGAATTGCCGAGACCCTCTTCTATAAAGCGGTCGATGACACGTTGGTAGTAATCGTCGGCTTCTTTCCATGCTTCTTTGTTGGAATATGTAAGCCCCAGAAACATATAACCCATTTCGGGAGGAAGAGCTTTGTACTTTATTGCCTTTTTATAATCTTCAATGGCGGCATCTGAATTGTTCAGGTAGAAATAGCTATGTCCGCGATAGGCGTAAGCTTCTCCACATTTGTCGTCGGCAGCCAGTGCAAAGTCGCAGGCTTCGATTGCTTTTTCACAGTCTTCGGCTGCAAAGCGGCATTTGGCAAGCCCTACCCAGTAGCTGGCGTTGTAGGGGTCGATGTCGATCAGTTGATTGTAGAAAGTTGATGCGGCTTCGAGCTGGTTGGTACCTGTGAGGTAGTCCGCCATAACCGCCATGAAATCTTCTTTTTTGCCATGACGGGGAGCACCCTTGTCCAGCCATTCTTTGGCGGCTTCGGGGTATCCCATATCCATATAAAGATAGACGATGTTGATGATCGTTTCCAGTTCATCAGCATCTTCTATAGTATCCAGTACATTTCGGGCGTTTTCCAGTTGTCCTTCGTTCAGCATAAGTTCCGCTTTCAGCATTTTCACATCTGTATCATATTCGTCTGTAATACTTTCCACCACTTTTTTTGCCAGAGGAATTTTGCCGGTATCCAGATAAAGATAAGCTTGCTCTACCAGTAGATCTGTACTGTCGGGATGCAGGTGGAGGCCGTAAGTTATGACTTCTTGCGCTTCGTTGAATTTACGTCCGGCGGCATATTGGTCAGCAATGTCGGCTAATTGGTCTCCGTCCAGATAGAGTTGCCGGTTTTCCGCTCTGGCCGTTTCATATTGAGCGATTAACTCGTTCAGTTCTTTATTTGCGGACGGTGAATTTTTTCTCCCCATTCTGATTTATTTTGATTTGAATAAGACAGTGCTAAAAGAGGTTTTAGGCACGGATTACACAAATTACACGGAACTGAAAGTTGATGTAACTTAGAACCGTGTTAATCCGTGTAATCCGTGCCTGAAAATATCAGTAAGCTATTTTTCGGCTTTTGGCACTGTGTCTTTTTGTTGTTACCAAGCCTGTGAAGGCTGAATTATTTATTGATTTTACCCCAGGTATCTTTTAATCCTACCGTACGGTTGAATACAAGTTTCTCCGGAGTCGAGTCTTTGTCTATATTGAAATAGCCGATGCGTTGGAATTGCAGGTATGAGAGTACAGGCAAGGTTGCCGCAAACTTCTCGATATAGCAATTCGGAAGAACTTTCAGAGAATCCGGATTGATGATTTCCTTCATTGCTTCCAGAGCTTCGCATTTCTTTGCTTCGCGGATAGCAGCCAGTTCATCGCGTGGGTTTTCTACTTTCCACAGACGGTCGTAGAGGCGCACTTCTGCTTGCAGGCAGTGGTTGCAGCTTACCCAGTGGAGCGTACCTTTCACTTTACGGTTGGCATCCGGCATACCGCTGCGGGTATTTGCATCATATTCGCAATATACTTCTGTGATCACACCGTTTTCATCCTTCTTGCATCCGGTACATTTCACGATGTAAGCGTTTTTGAGGCGTACTTCCTGTCCCGGAGTCATGCGGAAATATTTCTTGGGCGCGTCTTCCATGAAGTCTTCGCGTTCCATCCATAATTCGCGGCTGAACTCAATCATATGGCTTCCGGCTTCCGGATCTTCCGGATTGTTGATGGCTTCCAGTTGTTCTACTTGTCCTTCCGGATAGTTGGTGATGATGAGTTTCACCGGGTTGATGACAGCGGATATACGGGTAGCACGGCTGTTCAGATCGTCGCGGACAGAGCTTTCCAGCAATGCGATATCGTTCAGTGCGTCGTAAGTGGTGTAACCGATCTTATCGATAAATTTATGGATAGACTCCGGAGAGTAACCACGACGGCGAAAACCGCAGATAGTCGGCATACGGGGGTCGTCCCATCCGTTCACCAGTCCTTCTTTTACCAGCGTCAGCAGGTTACGTTTGCTCATCAGCGTGTAGCTCAGGTTCAGTTTGTTGAACTCAGTCTGACGGGGACGGTTGTCGTTCAGGTCCTTGCCTTCTTTCAGCCAGTCGATGAAGAGGTCGTAGAGCGGACGGTGCACCACAAACTCAAGTGTACACAGAGAGTGAGTTACTCCTTCAAAGAAGTCACTCTGTCCGTGGGCGAAGTCATACATCGGATAAGCCTTCCAGGTAGTGCCTGTACGGTGGTGCGGATGTTTTACGACACGATAGATGATCGGGTCGCGGAAGTGCATGTTAGGATTGGCCATGTCGATTTTGGCACGGAGTACCATAGCACCTTCTTCTATTTCACCGCTGTTCATCTTCTTGAAAAGTTCCAGACTTTCTTCGATAGGGCGGTCGCGGTAAGGGCTGTTCACACCTGCCTGGGTGGGAGTACCTTTTTGTTGGGCAATCTGTTCGGCAGTTTGCTCGTCAATATATGCTTTTCCTTCCTCGATGAGGCGGATGGCGAAGTCCCATAATTGCTGGAAATAGTCGGAAGCGTAGTATTCGTTTCCCCATTGGTAGCCCAGCCATTGAATATCTTCTTTGATGGCTTCTACATATTCCACATCCTCTTTGGTCGGATTTGTGTCGTCGAAACGAAGGTTACATACGCCGCCATGCTTGGCAGCGATGCCGAAGTCAAGGCAAATAGCTTTGGCATGACCGATGTGAAGGTATCCGTTCGGTTCGGGCGGGAAGCGGGTCTGCACTTTTCCACCATTTTTACCTTCCTTCAAATCCTTCTCTACTGCCTGTTCAATAAAGTTCAGGCTTTTCTTATCGCCTGTGTCTTCGTTTTTAATATCTGTCATAACGTTAAAATGTTAACTCTATTTATAGGCTACAAAAGTAGGACATTTTTTTTATTTTACTGGAATATAACCGCTCTTTTTTATAATCTCCTGCCCTTCGGGTGAAAGAATGAAGTCAATCAGAGGAGCTACCTGTTCTTTATTCTTCACATTATAGTAGTAATAAAGGGGGCGGACGATGGGATAAGTTTTGTTCGTTGCGTTCTCCACCGTCGGAGCGGCATAGTGGCTTCCGTCATATGATACGGAAAGCGTCTTGGTGCGCGGAGATACATAAGCCAGGCCGACATATCCGATAGCTCCTTTCGTCTGGCTGACGGATTGGATGATGGCACCTGTGGCGGGCATGGAAAGGCTGCCTGCCATATAATTTTTATTTTTCAGCACGTTTTCCTTGAAGAACTCATAAGTACCCGAAGAAGTTTCGCGGGAGTAGACTACTATTTTGCGGTCGTCGCCGCCTACCTGTTTCCAGTTGGTGATTTTTCCCCGGAAGATGTCTTCCAGTTGCTGGCGGGTGAGCTGTTTCACCGGATTGGAAGGATGCACCACTACGGCAAGGGCATCGTAGGCTACGATGACTTCGTCCACCTCTTGTCCGGCTTCCTTGGTTTTCATCTTTTCGCTGAATTTGATTGGACGGGAAGCCATGGCGATATCCGTCGTATTGTCCATCAGTGCAGAGATACCGACACCGGTTCCTCCGCCGGTGACTGTGACCCGTGCATCCGGCTGCAGATTCATAAATCGCTCTGCTGTTTGTTGGGCAACAGGCAATACAGTGTCGCTGCCTTTGATGCGCTGTGCGTTGGCGCTGAGAGACAGAAGGGAAAGGGCGATTAATAAATTTCTTCTCACTTTCATAATTATTCTTTTTATTGTTGGTGCAAATAAAACAATCACATATTACATTTTTGTTTCAGATAAGCGGGAAATAGTGTTTGTAACACAAATGTAACAGCATTGAAATACTTCCTTCAAACATTAGTCACACCTCCTTAATAAGGAGTCGCTTTCTTTGCATCAGAAAACCAATAGGTATGAAGAAGATTTTTGAGAAGATAATAGAAGGAATTTTGACTTGTAGCGGTTTCGTAACAAGTATTACTATCCTGCTGATCGTACTTTTCCTGTTTACAGAGGCTTTCGGGCTGTTCAATAGTAAAGTGATTGAAGAAGGGTATGTGTTGGCTTTGAACAAAAGTAATCGGGTAAATACGCTGAGTCCTGCTCAGATAAAGGATGTTTTCGACGAAGAGATAACAAACTGGAAAGAACTCGGTGGGGAGGATCTCCCTATCCGGGTTTTTCGTTTGGAAGACATCACGGAGTATTATACAGAGGAAGAACTCGGACCCGCTTATGAGTATGCCGGTGAAAGAATCATGCAACTGGTGGAGAAGACGCCCGGCATTGTAGCTTTTGTCCCGCAGAAATTTATAGTGCAGCCTGATGCGGTGCATTTTATCAAGGATAATACCATTTCGGTAAAAGATGTTTTTGCAGGTGCCGAGTGGTTCCCGACAGCTACTCCTGCTCCATTATTCGGATTTCTGCCGTTGATTGCGGGCACCTTGTGGGTAAGTCTGTTCGCTATCCTCTTTGCACTTCCGTTCGGACTTTCGGTATCTATCTATATGTCTGAGGTTGCTAATCCGAAGGTGCGCAACTGGCTGAAACCGATCATTGAACTGTTGAGTGGTATTCCTTCGGTGGTTTACGGTTTTTTCGGTTTGATTGTCGTTGTCCCGCTGATTCAGAAATTCTTTGATCTGCCGGTAGGGGAGAGTGGTTTGGCAGGAAGTATCATTCTGGCTATCATGGCGCTGCCTACTATTATAACAGTGACCGAAGATGCCATGCGGAACTGTCCGCGTTCGATGCGGGAAGCGAGTCTGGCTTTGGGAGCTTCGCAGTGGCAGACTATATATAAGGTAGTGATTCCCTATTCGATCTCCGGAATTACTTCCGGAGTAGTGCTGGGCATCGGGCGGGCTATCGGAGAGACGATGGCAGTGCTGATGGTGACGGGTAATGCTGCAGTGATACCGACAACGATTCTCGAACCGCTCCGGACCATTCCGGCAACGATTGCAGCGGAACTGGGAGAAGCTCCGGCAGGCGGACCGCATTACGAAGCGTTGTTCCTGTTGGGCGTCGTACTGTTCTTTATTACATTAATCATCAACTTTAGCGTGGAGTATATCTCTTCTAGAGGAATAAAACGTAGCAAGTAACATGGAAATACGAAGTAATAATAAAGCGAAACACCGTTCTCAGAAACTGGCTTTCGGAATTTTCCGGTTGTTGAGTCTCTGTATTGTGCTGATTTTGTTTGCGATCCTCGGTTTCATTATATATAAAGGTGCGGGGGCTGTCAGTTGGGAGTTTATCACGTCCGCTCCTACGGATGGGATGACCGGCGGAGGCATCTGGCCGGCTATCGTCGGTACCTTCTATCTGATGGCAGGCAGTGCGCTTTTCGCTTTCCCGGTGGGAGTGATGAGTGGCATCTACATGAATGAATATGCACCGAAAGGGAAGCTGGTACGCTTTATCCGGGTGATGACGAATAACCTGAGCGGAATTCCTTCTATCGTTTTCGGTCTGTTCGGTATGGCTCTGTTTGTCAATTACATGGGATTCGGTGACAGTATTCTGGCTGGTTCTTTGACATTAGGTTTACTTTGCGTACCTTTGGTTATCCGTACTACGGAGGAGGCGTTGAAAGCAATTCCCGACAGCATGCGTGAAGGAAGCCGGGCATTGGGAGCTACCAGGTTGCAGACGATCTGGCATGTGATTCTTCCGATGGGGATGCCGAACATCATTACAGGATTAATTCTGGCTTTGGGACGTGTTTCGGGTGAGACGGCACCGATTCTGTTTACTTGTGCCGCTTACTTCCTGCCGCAATTACCTGCAAGCATTCTGGATCAGTGTATGGCATTGCCGTATCACCTGTATGTGATTTCTACCAGCGGAACGGATATGGAAGCACAGTTACCGTTGGCTTATGGTACCGCTTTGGTGCTGATAGTGATTATCCTTCTGGTTAATCTGCTGGCAAATGCATTGAGAAAATATTTTGAGAAAAGAGTAAAAACGAATTGATTAGTATATGGATACAGTAAAAATAGATACACGCGATGTCAACTTCTGGTATGGTGACTTTCATGCCTTGAAGGGGATCAGCATGCAGATTGAAGAAAAGTCTGTAGTTGCCTTTATCGGACCGTCGGGATGTGGTAAATCGACTTTCCTCCGTCTTTTCAACCGGATGAACGACTTGATTCCTGCTACTCGCTTGGAAGGGGAGATCCGGATTGACGGACATAATATTTATGCCAAAGGAGTGGAAGTGGATGAACTTCGAAAGAATGTGGGAATGGTTTTTCAGCGTCCTAATCCTTTCCCGAAAAGTATATTCGAGAATGTAGCTTATGGGCTCCGTGTCAATGGGGTGAAAGATAATGCTTTCATTCGTCAGCGGGTAGAGGAGACACTGAAAGGGGCTGCGCTTTGGGATGAGGTCAAAGATAAGTTGAAGGAATCTGCCTATGCTTTGTCCGGTGGACAGCAGCAGCGTCTTTGCATTGCCCGTGCAATGGCGGTATCTCCTTCGGTATTGCTGATGGACGAACCAGCTTCCGCACTCGATCCTATTTCTACGGCTAAAGTAGAGGAATTGATTCATGAACTGAAGAAGGATTATACCATTGTAATCGTGACGCATAATATGCAGCAGGCCGCCCGTGTCAGCGACAAAACGGCTTTCTTTTATCTGGGAGAGATGGTGGAATATGATGATACGAAGAAGATATTCACCAATCCGGAAAAAGAGGCTACTCAGAATTATATAACCGGTCGTTTCGGTTAAGTATTGCCGGAGTGTTTGCAGAAAACAGAATATTAATCATTTATATATAAAGAGACTATGGTAAAGTTTATAGAATCGGAGCTTATTCTATTGAAGAAAGAAGTGGATGAAATGTGGACATTGGTGTACAATCAGCTTGACCGTGCGGGGGAGGCCGTGATGACGCTTGATAAAGAACTGGCACAGCAAGTGATGGTGCGCGAACGTCGGGTGAATGCCTTTGAACTGAAGATAGACAGTGATATAGAGGATATCATCGCATTGTACAATCCGGTAGCGATTGACCTCCGTTTTGTACTGGCAATGCTGAAAATCAATACGAATCTGGAACGTCTGGGAGACTTTGCAGAAGGTATAGCCCGTTTCGTTATCCGCTGCAAGGAACCGGTGCTGGATGCCGATTTGCTGGCCCGTCTGCGCCTGGGAGAGATGCAGGCAGAGGTTTTATCGATGCTGGAACTGGCGAAACGTGCCTTGAACGAAGAAAATATTGAGATGGCGACTGCGGTATTTGGTAAAGACAACCTGTTGGATGACATTAATGCGGAAGCAACGGGTATTCTGGCAGATTATATCCGTGAACATCCGGAAACGGCTCATACTTGTGTAGACTTGGTTGGCGTGTTCCGGAAATTGGAACGTTCAGGTGACCACATTACCAACATTGCAGAGGAAATAGTATTCTTTATTGATGCAAAAGTCTTAAAACATAGCGGAAAAGTAGACGAAAACTATCCAAAATCGTAATTTTTTGCATGTTTTTAAACAAAAATTAGGGCTACTTAGAAAATAGTCCTATATTTGTCACCTGTAACGGACAAGTTACGGGCGTTTTTACTGCAAATGATAATAAATCCAAAGATATTTCAAAAAGATGTTATATGACATGTTTTATAATTTGGAGAATAACAGTAAAAGCGACTATATTTGCACCGTTATCCTGAAAACAATCTTTTTACCTTAAAAAAAAACTAATACCTATTGAAAACTGAAAAATGGAGCTTTGTGAAAAGCCCCATTTTTTTATATCTTTACGTTTGGGCTGTTTTAAAATACAGATTATCAGGGATGTATAAAATTTTGGTTTTGAAAAAGGTACACACATAAATAACTTTAAGTACCAATTTTAAGTACCATTTTTAGAACCATTTAGAGTTGTAAAAATGTAAGTACTTGATAATCAGTAGGGATAAAAAAGATGGAAAAACAGCTTTTTGTAAAATTAAGCCTAAACTTCAATTTGAGAAGTGTCAAGGACAAGTCTGTAATGGCAATAATTTATGCAGTGGTAAATTTCAATGGTCAACAATTTAAGGTGAATACCAATATGAAAGTTTATAATCCCAATTGGGATTACAGAAATCAGAAAGCTAAAGTAGAGCCTTATTTGACTAAGCAAGAAAATTTGAATAATAGTATCGCCAACAAAAAAATCATTGAAATTAGGGAGAAATTTGAGGAATTGAAGTTATCTTTGTCTAGTAAGTCAATTGACAATATTACACTAGAGTATATAAAACAAAGTTTATTCAGTACAAAAGCAAAATATATTATGACTAATAAGATAGAAGAAGCTGTGACTGTTCAAAAGGAAAAAACGATAAAGAGAAAACCTTCAACTAAAGAGGTAGATGGCAATACTCCAGCCAGTTTAATTTTCACCAAAGTTATTGTCGAGCATTATAAGGCTAGTCAAGGTACGGCTCAAAAGGCTAGTACTATTAAAGAGTTCTGTGAATTTTTGAAAAAAAATGGTGGTGATAAATTGTCTAGCGTTTCTAAGGTCAATCTCTCAAAATATGAAATGACACTGAAGGATAAAAAATGGAAAACAATAAAAACGAAGATTGGGCACGTTATGTCTGTCATTAGAAAGGCACGGGAATTTGACCTGTTCCCTAAAGGTGTTAATGAAGGGATTGAGGATTATAAGCTAAGAACGAAGAAAATTCTCGATGATGATGCAACATCACGTTTTGCGCTAACTGATAGTGAACTACAATTATTAATGCAGTGCGACGATAAATTGAATGAAAGAGAAATAGAAATAAGAGATTTGTTCATTCTTCAAGCAGAAATGGGACAGCGAGTTTCAAAATTGATAGATATTGTTAGAAATCAAAATTATACGATTGAAGATGATTTTATTAATTGTGCGAAGACAGAGAAAGGCAACAAGGCAGTTAGCATACATTTGAATGAGAGAATTAAATCATTAATAAATAAATATAAAGACACAGAGTTTACTTTATTTAAAAACAAACAGAAACATTCAAATAAAGAAGAAGTTAGAGATATTACAATTGAAAATTATATAACAAGAGAAATTAAAACAATTGCTGAAAAAGCAGGATTGACGAGAACACATAATTATCAGGTTCAAACAGGCGATACGTTAGAGGAACGTAGTGATAGAATATGTGACATTATAGTCAGTCATACTGCACGTCATACTTTTATCACTAATAGGTTTGAAGAAGGGTGGACGATAGAAATGATACGACTTGTGACAGGGCAATCCGAAGAGGTTATACGTAAACATTATAACCATATTAGAAAGGAAGTAGTAAAAGATAAAATTAGAGAGTTTGTGAAAGACAAAGAGGAAAATGAAACTAAAGAACTAACTATTGAACAATCTATTAGAGAAGCTAAAGCTGTGTTGACGTTTTTCAATGTTCCAGCATATAAATTTGTCGATTGCGATGATATTTCTATGTTATGGCGAATGGTGGGGCAACTGCAAGGACAAATGCTTGCAGCAGGTTATTCATTGAAGGATGTAAAGCGTTTATATAACAGTCCAGAGAAATTAGCAGAAAAAGTTAAAATGCTGCACGATACATTTTTAATGATAACCAATAAGGATTTGAATGAGATATTGGATGTGGATACTATTTGATTGGTATGTTTGGAGAATTGTAATATAAGGGGGGGAGGGGTATCCCCCCCCTTATGTACCCTGTTATTGGATATAATGAATTGAAGTAAGTCCATTTAATCCCACTGTTGGCTCTGTTTCTTACAGGAATTTTTTTTATATTTGATTAGTAACTTGTTGGTATGCTTTTTCTAGTTTGGGAATAACTGCTAATACGGCATTTTTAGTTTCTTTTGAGGAAAGTTCATTGCTCCAGCATTGTAGCTCATGACATATATTTTTTACATTTGGAGATTCTCTTTTAAATTCAGATAATATCTCTTTTAAAGTTAAGTGCTCTTTGTGTGTAAAGAAAATTCCATATTCGTAACATCCCCCGAAAATTATGCATTCAAAAATGTCTAATATTTCCTTTTCATTGTTGCTGTTATTAACAAATTCAGGCATATAACAATTTGCTAGTTCTGTAGTAGTGCAATTTGCACTATTATTATCTTTTATATGTATATTATTTATCTTATTATTATTTATTAATTCTATAGTAGTAGTGCAATTTGTAGAGTTGTCTATGTGCAAATTGCAACGAGTATATGTTAAAACTTCTCCACGTACTACCTTGCTTATTCTCATGGTTGGACTATTTAATTCATCAAATGAAAGTTTGTCATATTTCATAATTGTCTCCCAGTTAATTTTGTATTTATTACTTTCTTTTCTTGAAGTGGCTGGAATCACATCTATTATTTGGGCTCTGAATAGTGCTTCTATCGTTTCGTTTAGAACATTTCGTTTATATCCGATTCTATTTTCAATTTCGCTATTTGATAGATAAAAAAATCCATTGTCATCTAAACGTTTTTTTTCTTCCCAATATTTTTGTTTTTGTAATAATGTGATTAATACAGCCGTGCATAGTGCATCACAGGCATAGATTACTTTAAAAGGGACGGGTACAAACTGGTATGTTATTTTATTTTCCATAATATTCTTTTTTTTATCAAATGTACATATAATTTATTCTAAAAACAAATATTTGTTAAAATTATGCTATTTATATAAGAGAAGTACTTGGAGTAACTTTTTCTTTATAGTTAATAAATATATTATGATATTAGAAAAGTATGGAAAATGAATATCTGAATCAGTCTTATATAAACATGACAAATAAGCAATCTGAAAAGAAACAAGGTACGTTGAATCCGATGTATTCACGAACGCATAGCAGTGAAACAAAACAAAAAATTAGTAAAAGTCAGAAACAAAGATGGCGGTTGATTAAACAAGCGATTAAGGAGAACTTAGGGCAAACAGACAATATTGCCCGTTATGATTTATTGAGACAGGCGCTAGAAACAGATACAATTAGTTTTAGAGATGTACAACAAGCTCGTAATTTTGTAACAATAATGACTGGTGAAGATAAAAAATTACTTGAAGATTATTTAAGACCGATTGTGAATGAGATTGTTAGATGTTATTTGGAACACGTCTAGTATGTAACTCATTATGGGTTGTATGCTGAAAATCAATCGTTTATGTTGTATTAATACGGTTCGTTTCATCACTCTTTTTCTTTTTTTTTCCTCTGTTTCCTTCTTTTGACAAAAGAACTCCTTTTCTGATTATACATTTTGCGTTTTGATATGGTTTTTCACTTGATAATCCATAATTTCTCAATGCACCATAGCTAATTCCTATTATTTCTGCACTAAAATATTCATAGATATTAGCTATTGAGCCAAAATAATGGTGTTCACCACTAGTTAGTTCCAAATGAATCACCGTTCTTTCCTTCTTTTCTGCACTCATAATCTCAATTTTGCTACAAAAATAAGGAATGTATTACATATAGTAAATAAATGTCATCGATTTAACTTGAATTAACTATAAGATATTGCATTAATTAAATATATGTCATATATTTGCGGAGCAATAAGAAACAAGATTAATACTTAAATATTAGAGATATGACAACGATAGATAAAATAGAGAAAGCACTCCAAATGATTAACGAACATGACTGGTGGTGGGCATGGGCAGAGTATTGTGATAATGCACGTGATAAAGCGTATGGGCACATGAGAGCATTTGTGGAGTTTATCGCTGAAATCTCTGATGTAACTATCGCTTCTACCTTACGTGAGTTATGGGAAGTTACCGCTCACAAGGCTTGGACGGATGATAAAGAAAAGAAAGCTAAGTATGAATCTATAAGGGTAGAATTGATGAACACTATTTTACCATTAGAAGTAAAAATGGCTGCATAAAGCAATATCCACTTCTGTAATTTGTGAATATATTCTAATCGTTTATGTTTTAATGTGTGAACATATTTAAAAATTATCCTAATAAAAAATATTATGAGTCTAAAAAATAGTTATACTACAAGTGATTATCTTGAGTGGAACATAATGCTTTCATTGGTAAGAAGGCTGTATCGTGATAGAGAATACCGTTTATCTCTGTTGATTGGTTGTGGCTCTTTTTTCGGTTTACGAATATCAGACTTGTTAACTTTGACATGGACTATGCTGTTGGATAATGAAAAATTTATTATTATAGAGAAAAAAACATCTAAGCGGAGAGAAATTAAGATAAATAGTGATTTTCAAAGACATATATTTGATTGCTATAAAGCTTTGAATATTGTAGATAAGCATGAGAAATGTTTTATAAGCCGAAAGAAAACAGTTTATAGCACACAAAGAATAAATATATTATTCAAGTCTATAAAATCGAGATATAATTTGAAAATTGAACATTTTAGCACTCATAGCATGCGTAAAAGTTTTGGAAGGAGAATTGTTGAGATGGCAGGAGAGGACTGTGAGTTTGCTCTCATTCGACTGTCAGAGCTATTTAATCATTCTGACGTGATGACTACAAGACGATATTTGGGATTGAGAACAAAGGAGCTACTTGAAACCTATGATATGCTAGAATTCTAATGTCAAACTATATATTTTATATAAAAGAAGTGAGATGTGATGTATGTAAAAAAAACAACATATACTTTTGCAGATGATGTATCTATTTATCGCTTATTATAGAAACTATCGGCAAGTAATTTCTATTATTCACGTTTTTCTCTATCTTTGTAGCACTAAATGAAGAGTATGAAAAGATTAAAGGTCGTTGAACTTTTCGCAGGCGTCGGAGGGTTCAGAATTGGTTTGGAAAAAGCAGATGCCAATTTTTTTAAAACCATATGGAGCAATCAATTTGAACCAGCAACTCAAATTCAACATGCTTCACTTATTTATAAGGCAAGATTTGGAAGTGAAGGGCATGTAAATGAAGATATAGCACTTGTTAAAACCGAAGATATACCAAGTCATGACATGTTGGTTGGTGGATTTCCTTGCCAGGATTATTCCGTAGCTACATCCCTGAACAATTCTAAAGGTATTGAAGGGAGAAAGGGAGTTCTTTGGTGGGAAATATATAGGATATTGAAAGAGAAGGGTGAGAAAAAACCGCAAATCTTATTTTTGGAAAATGTTGATAGGTTATTATTATCTCCTGCTAAACAAAGAGGACGTGATTTTGCTATAATCCTAGGTACTCTTGATGAATTGGGATACAATATCGAATGGAGAGTTATAAATGCTGCGGATTATGCAATGCCACAAAAAAGGAGAAGAACCTATATCTTGGCGTATTTAAGAGAAAGTAAGATTGGTAAAGAAATGATAGACGCTACCGAATGGATATACTCTGACGGTATATTTGCCAAAGCTTTTCCCGTAAAAGATTTCCAAGGTAAGACGCCTATAGATGGCTTCTTGTTGACATGTAATAAAAAAAATCCTGTAATAGACATATCTACCAACTTTAATAAGATGAACAAGGATAGGGCTTTTGACAATGCAGGAGTAATGATTAATGGTGTTGTTTATACCAATAAGACAGCTCCTTTATGTCTTGATGTTCCCATGGTTATCAGAGATATATTAGCCAAAGGAGATGACCGTAGATTCATATCCGATGATTTCTATGTACCTATAGAGGATATTGAGAAATGGCAGTATTGCAAAGGGCCCAAGTGCGAAAAAAGGGTCAAAAAAAATGGGGTTCAATATTTTTACAAAGAGGGAGGGATGGAGTTTCCAGACTCTATTGACAAGCCCTCTCGGACCATCATCACTTCCGAAGGTGGCAGAAGGGCTGATAGGTGTAGGCATGTTATCAGAGATATAGATGGAAAGTTAAGAAGGTTGATTCCTCTAGAATTAGAGAGACTAAACATGTTTCCTGATAATCACACCTTACTAAATGGAGTAAATGATGCAAAAAGAGCATTCCTGATGGGAAATGCTCTAGTATGTGGAATTGTGACAAAAGTAGGTGAAGAGTTGGTGAAACGATTGAAATAACTAATTGTTTTCTATTATTTGTTTTACATATTTTGCATTAAACCAATAGCAGTATTTGTCTGCTTTGCCTCCATGGGGATTTATAGCTGCATTTTTATAGCTTGTAATGGTCCCCTTGGGGCGTACATGGAATTTCTTGTCATCAGCTAGACTGAAAAAGTTCTTTAAATCAATTTGATTATTAAGTACTTTCTCACGAATGTTATTCCAATAAATTTCTGCATCGTTTAAATCTTCTTGAGGCATGGTCCAAAAGAACACCTTATCTAATACAAATTCGGTCTCTTCTATCTCATCGTTAAGAATTATAGTCTTATTGGGCTCTTTTTGTTTAAAAATAACAAACAAAAAACGGCTTGAGAATATTTCATATAGCCGTGATTCGAACCAATCTTCATTTTCGTAAATTTCAGTGTAATCAATATTTTCGAACGACATGCTCTGTTCTATAGTACCAGAATGTTTAACCCGAACTGTCTTTAGCCTAATGCCTGATTTTTGAAATTCTTCCGATTCGTCAATAGTGGTCATGTTAGAATTTGCTATTGCGTTAGCGACAATAGAATACTTATGTTTAGCAGTACTCTGGTTTAGGGATAACTGTTCGCATAGCTCTTTATAATTGAGACCTATATATGGGCTATATTTTTCAATAATAATATCTTCAAAGGTATTTTGTTGAAGTTCTTCCTCTGACACAAGAGGTTCATAATTCAAAGAAATCTCATAGTTAGATACTGCTTTTTCCCCTTGCTCTTCAATATATTTCAGGACAGTTCTCATATATGATTGCTTTAGAGAGAAAGCCCGTTTGGGGGCTAGTTTGTCAGAATAGGGTTGTTGCACATCTTTTTGTCCCTTCTGCCCTTTCCTGCAAGCTCCCAAATACATTGTGTCACCTTCCGAAAGTAAATGCGCCTCACCTGCTTTAATTTTAGAAATTATTGTTTCATAATCTTGCTTTATTATTAGAAGGTCTTTTCCTGACAATTTCCAAAGTACGGAGTAGATGAATTTTAAATCGTAGACTTCGACATTTGCTTCATGTAAATAGAACAATAGAAGCATAATTGCACACTTCTTAAAGAAGTGAGATTCTTCAAATGGTTCATTTATAACTTTTCCATAATCTATCATGTTACAAACCAGCCTTTCTTTTATCTGGAATGTACCATCGTTCAACGTTTTTAGTGGTGTACATTTTAATTCAACCCCCGCTTCTTCAAAATCAGGCGTTGGATTAGAGTTTACTTCGTATTCAAAATATAATTCTTCAACAAGTTGCCCTAATTGCCCTTTACCATTTCTGCTGTGTATTTTTTCTTCACCTACCACCGATTTCAGTGTCTTATCAATTAGTTCTTTGCTATAATTAAAGATTGAAAGAACATCAGTTCTATTATACTTAAAAGAATTTTCCATGGATAGCTATCTGTTTTTTACAAAGGAAGAAAAAAATAATGATATTTCATAGAATTTAAAAGAATATTTACTCTTGGGGTAATGTTTTGGTGGAACCTGAAATGGAATATAATGATAATAATATGACACCAAGAGTTAAGTCCAATGCGAGCAATGTTTTTTCACGATTACGGGATTTTAACTGGCATTCCCATATCGTTATCACTTTCCACCCCATTTCTTTTAATTTTTTATTATTTCGAGTATCTCTATCCTTATTTCTTTTTACTTTTGCCAACCACCATTCCGTATTTGTCTTAGGCGGTTTGTACAATTTACAATTTTCATGCCCATGCCAAAAACAGCCATTAATAAAAATTACGGTATGCAATTTTTTTAAAACAATATCAGGAGACCCTGGCAGTGTTTTTACGTTGATTCTATACCTATATCCCTTATTATACAGATACTTACGCACCATTAACTCTGGCTTTGTGTTTTTGGCTCGGATTTTTGACATTATTTTCTTTCTTTTTTCTTTAGAAAATATATCCATTATCTATCATGTTTGAAATTCAGACTCTAATACAAAAAAAACAAATCGTTTTCGAATTTCCTAATTAAAAGTCGAAAAATATCAATAGGTAAGATTCCACTTAACATATTCTTATCTCAAATTAGTGTTACTTTTGCAAAAATAATAGCCTACATGAACGTTATTTGCCGAATAATTTCTATTCTGCATCGCTATAATTGTAGTAGACATAAATTATAGGAAGCGTTTAACGTATTCCGTGCCAAGAATCTCGCCCTTCAAAGCACAGTGGAATAGAAATAACGGTTCCCTATGCTGTGTATAACGCAAAGTGTGGGCTATTTTCTTATCTCTGTGCGGCAGTCAAGAGCCTTTTATCTATATTAGTATACTTTTCTACTGTATTTACAGGCATGTGTACTAAAGTAACATTTCTTTTATGGAGATTTCTGGATTGATAAAAATTAATTCTTTTACAGCTGTGTATTTGGCTAGCTGTGAATCATATTTCCGATTAATATTATGTGTTCGTATATACTAGCGCATAACAGACACGGATACCCTAGACTTTTCGACATTCTCTTTGAGAATAATGATGGATTGTATATTGCTCTACTTTTTTTCATGATAACATGAGTATAGGAAATATATGTCTTCACAAGAATGTAATACGTTGTTTTTATCAGATGTAATATTCACAAAGAATATTAGTGAATATTGGAAAACTATATAATGTGCTGATTTTTAATGCTTTGTATTGACGAACGTAAAATTGTCATAAAATAATATTCACTTTGATTTTTTTTACTAAGTTTTTGAATGTAGTTCAGGGCTGAATAACATCAAAATAATATTCTGTTATTTTATGGCATTTTTCTTTTTTAAAGGAAAAGTAGCAGTAAATATGTAAAGTGCGAACTTTAAAATAGTTCGCACAATTCGCACAGTTCGCACTTTTATACCAAAAAAAGTCTCCAATATTATGGAGACTTTTTCATTTCTATATTATATGGTTGATTACCAAGATTTAACATTGTCTGTTTTAGAAAAATTAACTATAAATTCTAATATCCAAAGGCGACAATACTCTTCCCTTTTACAGGAACTTATTATGATGCAAATATCGTAAAAAAACTCTGATATTCAACAATTAAAGTATAATAATTAACTTCCTTTAGTGTTATTTTTTAGGAAACTTCCTGCTCAATCATGAAATTTGCAAAAGAAACAAGAAAAAATGTGCACAATTTATTCTTGTGATACGAGATAGTTCATCCTAAAAACTATTATATGGTGCGAAACATTTAGGATATTGGTGATATACAACAATAGTTTTGCATTTTTGAAAAAATGTGTTCATAATGTGTGGAGGATGCCTTATGACGTAGAAAAATATCGATAATTTAGTTATTGATATTGTGAATTATATCCTCATCGTATTAAACAATATTTAAATTAAAAATGATGAATAAAAAGATAAATGAAATAGCATTTTGGGACATGACGGCTAATGACGTCATGCGTATTGGAGCAACCATGGAGGACACTCAACCATTATATAAAGAACTTTGGTATGAAAATGAAATTTGCGTTTTGTTCGCTGAATCGAACGTGGGTAAATCAATACTTGCCATGCAAATAGGAGAGCACATTGCCCGTAATGGAAAAAACGTTGTTTATTTGGATTACGAACTATCTATTAAGCAATTCTATAAGAGATATTCTAATGAAAAGACTGGTGAAATGTACCTTTTTTCTGATAAACTAATTCATCCTGACCTAAGAATAGAACAGATATGTTCAGAAGAAGAGGTAGAGGAACGCTTTTTTAGATTAGTTGAAATTAAGGCAAAAGAAGGAGTGAAAATTTTTATTTTAGATAATATGACATACTTATGCAAAAACATAGAAAACGGTCAATATGCCATGACATTTATAAAGAAATTACGCCAGTTCGGGATAAGAAAGTGCCCTAAAAAGTTGGTAATCTCGCTATTATTT
>ERZ894236.869-NODE-869-length-28358-cov-76.6465_pt1 | contig 28358 bp, 33 predicted proteins | sample MGYA00380297_ERZ894236 | MGnify/ENA primary metagenome ERZ894236 (study PRJEB32331, sample SAMN06328420) | human gut metagenome | biome: human gut microbiome; feature: stool | host: Homo sapiens | collected 2014-08-04 ... | reverse complement strand
GTAAGTGCTGGGGGATTTCTTATTTTGTCAAGATACGGATTATTACTTACTTACGAAAGGAGTACTTTTTCTATCATAGTTCTTCAACTATCTCCGTATTATCAATTATCGCAATAATTTTGTCTAACAAAACTCTAAAATTCCCCAAAATTGTTTCGTCATAAACTGCAATATCCCTTGCTAATCGATCTTTTATCTGTTGCTTCAAATCCTTGGGAAATCCATTAAAATCTCCCCCAAGCAAATCTAATTTTTCTTGTGCTATTTGTTTTTTATATTCAATAGGAAAATAATCTTCGATTACAAATGTATCGAATGTATATCCGTCAATCAACGGTAATTTTAGAAAAAACATGTTTCCCTTTTTGTACGTTTTTTTATCTCTTTTGTCTTTCCCTTTCCCAATGATATTTTTTAATCCTAATCCCCCCTCATCATCACGATCAAAAATAATAATCACGGTTTTCTCTGGCGGCATAATAGATTTTAATTCCTCAATTGTATATTGTGCATTTGTCGCTCCTCCGCAATGAAGAAAATCCACCTTTTTTAGCTGATTATACTTAGATTCTGCCTTTGATAAAACATCAATAGCTTTTTTTATGTATTTTATGTCTCCCTCACCTTCCGTTAATACTAGTGGACGATCTTTTTCAATAAACAACGTATGTTCTATGTACTTCCATCCATTATTTGTAAGTTTTGATATTATTTCAGACACCTCATCTTTGATAAAGGTACTATTTCCCTTATTATTTTGAGCTAATATAACATTCTCTAAGCTGAACATATTTGTCATTGTTGGCGAATGACTAGAAATAATGAACTGACTCTTCGGATCGGAACAAAGCAAATCAAAAATTTCATTCTTCCTTCCTTCATGCAAATGCGCATCAGGCTCATCAAATAAGTATAGATTTTCACCAGCGGTTATATTGATTGCTCCATATATTAGTAATAATTTCTTCTCACCTTCTGACAATTCTTCAACTTGTATTCCACTATCACATAAGAGTTTAAAATTCTTTATAATTTTGAAATCCTTATACAACAATAAAACCGCCATATGAAATAACATGTCCTTTTCATAACCACACACACCAAGAACGTTTCTATATGTCGCCAGATCAACCGTTACAGTCTCATTATTATTAGGATTTAATAAATTCACAATCCTTTGTGCCATCTCATTTTTATTTTTTTTAACCTTCTCAACATCAAATTCAATGTGAATTCCCTTAATGTCGAACAATCCTATTTTTTCCTTCAAAAATTTTTGGTGTTCTACAATCTCGTCAACCGCCAATATACTTGCGAGCAAATCCCAATAATAATGATTAAAATATACCATTCTCTGCTGTTGATATGATATATTTCCATTCATATATTGACGATTATATGAGTCATACGAAGAAAAATAATACTTATCCCACAACCTTGACTCTTCCCCACTATAAATTGCAACTATGTGATCCGGAAGAAACATTCCATAATCTTTTTCTTTTACATCAATCATCGATAATGCATCCAAAGCACTGTACGACAATTTTATTTTTCCTTCATCATTTCCTATTCTCACCAAAATATTACTTCCAACATTAGCATCCATCAATTCATTCGGCTTTTGTTTTTCGTATAATAATTCGAAATCAAATACAGGATTCACATTTGCCTTTTTCTCATACATCGCAGAAAAAATAGCACTAATTGCCTCGAGTAAATTACTTTTGCCAGACCCATTTGTACCTACTACTAGCGTAAGTCCTTTACAATCCATAAACTCAATTATACTATTGATATTTTTATATCCATCTATTCTCAGTTTTAACAATCTCATATCTGCTATATTTATCAGTTTTTCTTCTGTAAAATATATTTTCACCTCCACGCACTGGTTTATTGAAAAATTGTTTGTTCAAAATCTGTTAATGCTCGCAGTTTTAATTCTTCTGCTTTTTCATATAACCTATTTGAACCTTCCTTTGTCATCGTATAATAACTAATAATATCTTCTTGCTCCGGAATTGATGGAACCGGAATTCTTATAGCACCTATCTCATCACTATTTAAATTATATTGTCCACCACCTTGTCTACGCATCACGGCAATTTGCTCTCGTACTAATGGAGTCATAAACAAAATATTAATATACTCTGGCAATACTAATGATGTATCAAACCTATAGCGGATTAAATAGGATGCATAGGTATATGTGCCCTTTTCATGGAATACTGCAGATTTTCCAACGAGATCCTTGCTACCATTTGTTCTTGTAATAAGAAAATCGCCATCTTTTAACAGCCACTTATCTGGTTCTCTATCTGTAAATGCACATTCTGCAGGTAAATATTTCAGCTCTGAGAAATCTAATATGCCATTAATAACGTTAGACATTCTTAAAACAGGAATCATCCCCTCTTTTCTATCTAAGGAAGCTTTCTCTGATAGTCCAAATAACGATTCCGTTTGAAGTTCATTTATACAATAGTTTGAAAACTTGAAACTATCATAAATTTTTCCCAACCGACCTTCCTTCAAAATATAGCCTACCTCCCATCTTCTTGTTGAAGTAAAAGAAGTAGTTTGCATAATAGAATGTAATTCATTTGTTCTTAAATCTGTTTTCTTTAAATCAGAAACCTTGGTCTGGATGTCAAATAAAAGATTAGCACCAAATTCATCTCCATCTTGCCTATTCTTTTCTGCTTCATCCAAGGTATCATGATATGCCTTCAATATTTCTTCTTGTTGTGCAATAGTTGGAACAGGTATCTTTAATGAGGCAAGCACATCAAAACCCAATGTCTGTCTTACTGTTCCTGTTGTTGAATCTCTAATAATATCATTAAAAAAGGTACTCTTCATAATCAGCCATAAATATTCTGGTAATAAAGTATCTTTGCAGCTAAAAACCACATACGCTGGGCTAATATATCCACCTTTAAGATGTGGCGTTTTTATTCCGATGGAACCAACATTTATTCTGTACGGATTATATGCAAGCCAATCATTTTCAACTATATGATATTTTTGCTTAACTTTTTTCCCTACAACAGTTTCAGAATCAAACATCCCTATCTTGTTTGAAACTCCTAATATTACAAATTCCTTGTCTGGAAAATCCGACAACTGTACTTTAGTCGTTTGATGAATTAAATGCTTTTCTAATTTTTCTACTGGATACTTAGATTCGAATACTTTTTTGTAAAATTGTTTCACATCCCACGTATCGAACGAAGTGATTGGAACAACAGATAATAAACTATTGCCCATTTAACCTCACCTCCTGTTTGCCTACAATTCTATAAAAACCATCCTCTTTTAGAATATAGGAACTGTTTTCATTAACAACATCCCACAAATGCGTATCTGCGCAATACCGACGATATTCTGCAACTAATGTTGGAAGCTGATTTCCCTCAGATGCTGCACCAGTAGTCGTAATTCCTGCATCTTCAATTTTTGCAATAGGTATATCATAATCAAATTTCTGCTTAATAACAGGCTTTATTTCTTCTGCTATCAGTTTTTCAAGCTCAACAAGTTTCTTTTCTGCATTATTCTTCTTCTCTTTATTGCTCTTTTGCTCTTGCTGAAGAGTCTCAATTTCTAATTCAATAGAAGCTACCTCCCTTTGGACTTTCTTTTCCTTTCTCAATCTATCCCTTGCATCTTTTAAATCACCTTTTAGAGATTCAACACGTTCTACACATTCTGCAATCGTTTTCTTCAAAATTTCGAGTTCAGCCTGATGTAAAGTTCTAACCTCTTCTGTAGCTTCCTTTTTACATTTCTCGTACTCCTTCTCTTCCTCATTTGTAAATCTCTTCATAAAGACAAGACTTGGCTTAACTGTAGCTCCCGCTGCAATAAAGACATCTTGAGGTATTGAACAAATAAGAATAAGTTTTGCTCTTCCCTCAAAATATTCACGAACTGCTTGCAAGTTTTTATTATTAAGAACTCCCTCAGGGAGTACCATCCCCATACGTCCCCCCTTCTTTAACAATTTTAAACAACGTTCCATAAATAAAACTTCTGTTAATGTAGAGGTAGAACCCAAATCATACAGAGATAGTAATGATTTTCCAATATTATCGTCTACTTGTTTTAGAGCTTCATCATACGCTTTGCCATACTTTCTTCTATACTTTTTCTTCATTTCTTCATCATTGAATTTATCAGCTTCCGCTATCAACTGATCTCTATCAACATTCTGACCGAATGGAGGATTAGTCAAAATAACATCAAAACGCTCTTCAAAAATCCCATTAACATTGAGTAAACCATCATGATGATGAACACCGCCATGTCCATCTCCGTGCATAATCATATTCATTTTTGATGTACGAGCCATACGAGGATTGGCATCTGTTCCATAAATACAGTTTCTCGAAAGATTATACATTCGACTACCTTCAACGCTAGTATCCAGTTCCGTATTTAACGCATTTTGCATATCATCAATTGCTTGACTAATCTCTACTTGTTCAATCTCTGATTTACTTTCAAAATCATCCCCTTCCATAGTCATACGCAATTCATCCTTATGCTTACGAACATCTATCTCAATTTTATCTCTGACATATTCAAATGCTTTAATGAGAAATCCACCCGAACCACATGTAGGATCACATATAACTTCTCCTTCTTGTGGATCTAATATTTCAGTCATAAAATCTACAATTGTACGCGGCGTAAAAAACTGTCCCAATTCTCCTCTGAATGTAGTACCAAGAAACTGTTCAAATGCAATTCCTTTAACATCATCCTGTGTATCAGAAAGATTAAAATTCTCAAGTTTTTCAAGAATTTGAATAAAGCTATTCTCTCTTATTTTGATTTCATCGCTTTCCTCAAATAAATGGTCCTCTTTAAAATCTTCTTTAGTCGTTCCAAATAGACGTTGCATATATGATTGATTATATAATGCAGTTCCCTTTAAACCAGGACGAATATTTTCTTCATAATTTTTCACATCACTCTCATATTGCTCTCTAGTAAATACCTTAGTTCCCTTTTGTTTACGTTCATATCTAATTTTCATAAATAGTAATTTACTAATCTCATCAAATGCAGCCTCCGGAGACAGCTTATCATTATTTCTTATAATATTATGACATGCCTGTAATGTTTTAGTAAATTCCTCTCTCGTAAAGGTCTTGGTTTGATTTTTAATCTGCGCAATTTTTTTAGCATTATCTACATCTTGGGCTGTTGGAATGGCCACCACCTCAGTAAGTCGTTCTGGCATATAAGCTGGGTCAACATTAAAGTACTTTGTCTCTTTTTCATTTGTAGTAACAAAAAATTCAGCATGAGCCCAGGTAGCATAATTAAGACCTTGGTAATAATCTTCAACACGTAACTTAACATTTTCAGCTTTACATTCCACTACAATAAATGCAGCTCTTTTAGCCTCTTTATCTGCCTTACTCTTCCATATTACAATATCAGCCCTTGACTGTCCCTGTCCTCTAGATGAATTATTAACCTTAATCTCCTGTTCCATTTGTTCAAGATTGTACCCATATTCATTTACTAATGTCGCAATATATCTTTGTCTTACTCTTTCTTCTGGTTTCGCAATAAGCCATTTTTCTATTAATGGACAAAATATTCTACCATCTTTTTCTTGAATTTCTAACTTTAACATCGTGAATTCTCCCTCGATTTCATATTCTTTATTTCACTATCCTTTAGAACTCTTTCTGCCTCCTTCAACGCTGTTCGGCGCACAAATTCGCTGTAGGACGCATACGATTCTCTCCTTGCAGCTTCCTTAAGCTTTTCGAGTTCTTCTTCGCTTACTCTAATACTCATCGAATATGTCTTGTTCATATATAATTCCTCCATATGAATTTATGTTATCATTCACGTGGAGCATTTGCAATACAATATTCCACAAAAAAAGCCGGAGTCATAGCCCCTCACAAGCCATAACTCCGCCTTAATCAAATTTCCAATATTACCTTATCTCTTCACTTTTCTTCTTTGCAGTTTTCTCCGCATCTGCACTTCTTGCTCCTGCAGATTTCTTCTTTTCTGCAAGTTTGTCCCTTATGGATGTTCTCCTGCTTTTCTCCTCCAAATATTTCTCCACACCGGGCAAATACTCTGCCAGCGTTCCGGTCTTGTACTTGGTAATCGGATTAATATCTACCGGCACTCCTCCGATTTTAAGTTTGTCTTCATGAAGCAGATTAAACATATCGTCTTCTCTTTCATCACCGATATACTCCACCACCACATCCAAATCAGAAGACTTTCCTTCCAGACCCCTGCAGCGACTTCCTGAGATTACTACACCTCGGACAGTTGCATCAAAGTCATTTTCAGAAAGCTTGGCATTTACATATTCCTCCACCATCTCTTCAATCTCGGTTGCCCCAAGTCCATCAATTGGCTGAAAGCATTCTTCTGTCTTTGCTTTGAATTCCATTATCACACGGCTACTATAAACTGCAGGTCCTGCCATATTTGCAATGTCAGCCTGCTCCGCGACCTCATCATAATCAAGTTGAATCAATTTGGATTCTTTCGTAATATTCCCCTTTGCTCCGTTAGTATCAGGATTCTCTTTCAGCTCCTCCACGATACTAAGAAGCACAAAGTTAATATCTACCGCAGGATCGTCATACACGCCACCATCTATCTCCCGATAGTGTTCATCCATTATGGAATAATCATATCCACCGTCACACTCCTGAATGCTGATAATTCTATCCGCAATCTTAAATGCAAGCTCTGTTTCTCTTGTTTCTTCGCTCCACATACTAAGTCCTCCTTTAACGAAATGGCATCTCTGCTTCTATTTCCTCCGGGATATTTCCGAAACCCGAATCACCACTGCCTCCTGCATTCTTGCTTTCTGCAAACTCGATATTCTCCACAACGATATCTGTTGTGTAAATCTTTACACCATCCTTGTTAGTATAGCTGCCGGTCTGAATGCGTCCTTCCACAATGAACTTCACACCCTTATGACCAAACTTCTCCAAAAACTCTGCCGTCTTGCCAAATGCCACACAGTTGATAAAATCTGCAGTCTGTTCCTCTCCATCCTTTTTAAATCTGCGGTCTACCGCAAGTGAAAATCTTGCAAAGATACTGTCGCTCTCTCCACGTCTTACCTCTGCATCCCTTGTCATTCTTCCTAATAAAATCACTTTATTCATGTACTAAATCCTCCGTTTTTTTGTTTTATAATTAATTCCGGAGAGACATTCGCAATCCGCTTCGCTACTTGCTCATGTTCGACTTTCGTCGACTTAAATCAAAGAAAATCACATTCCTTCAAGCAAGCTTAGTTCTGTGATTTTCTTGATTTAGCTCTCCTCAATGTGCCGACAAATCCGGGAATGCCTATGTAGTAAAAAGAAAGTGGCCAGCAGTGCATTTGTAGGACAAATGCTCTTTGCTGGTTGGAGGGCAGTGCCCCCAATCCCCTTAAACTGTCATCTGCGCTGACAGGCTACGCCCGAATTCTCGTGCTGATTAGCGAAGACCTTGCTGACGGTCTTTTCGTTTTTGCGGATGTTGCATCTCCTGCTCCATCTGCTGAAAGAGGTCGATGTTTCTCTTCGCCTCTACTAAATCTTTCATTTCCTGCTTACAGGCTTTGTACTCGCTGTAAGCCTTTTTCTTCTTTGCCAAAAGCTCCGCATATTCCGCATTCAAAGCTTTCACTTTGGGTATAGTTCCTCCCAACTGCTTGAATGCTTCCTTTGCTGCTTTATGAAGCGTAATCTCTTCTCGATGCGCTTCAAAGAATTTCTTACTGTACCCGGCTTTGCGGTAAGCCACATATACATCTCTTGTTTTGGAATAGTTGATGATATGAGTTCGAAGGGTACTAATCTCTGCCATCCTCTTTTCTGCAGACTTAATCGTATCTGACAATTCTGAAAATCTACCGGATGCAGCCTCTGCTCTTTTTGCCAAATCATCATATCCACGGATACCTTTTTCATCCAGATAGAGAAGAGTTTTCATAATCGCTTTATTATTAAAACGTTGTCCCCATCTTGCATACCCGACTCCCTTCCCTTGGCGAAGCTTCTCCTGAATATCAATCAACATATCGAAATCTCGCTTCACATACTTTGGTTCACTCTTCTTGTGTTCCGCAGTTCCCTCTATTACTTCTCGAAGCTTTTCCTCGGAATATCCGGCTCCCAAGGATTTCAAACGAATGAAGTTTTTTCGTTCCTTGTTTTTTAGAGCAATGTATTTTCCCTTCTTAATCTCATACTCATCTTCCATAAGCATCTGCAGAAACTGTTGAAAGGTTTGAGGCTTTTGCTCCAATATCTTATCAATCTCTTCTCTGACTTCCTGCCGATAGGTCTTCTCAAACTTTGGCTTGCTTCTGCCTCCTTGGAAGGGCTTGATAACTGACATTCCATGCTCAAGACAAATCAGATCACTTAATCTTCTAAGCCCTAATACACAAAACCAAGAATCCCGGAACTTCTTGTCACAGTCCAAATTGATGGAATTAAAAATGATATGATTGTGAATATGCTGCTTGTCTGTATGCGTGGCAACGATAAAAGCATGTTCCCCTTTAGTAAATCGCATTGCTGTTTCATATCCGATTTGATTTGCTTCCTCCGGTGTGATTTCTCCCGGCTTGAAGGACTGGCGAATCTGATATGCAATGATATCTCCCTTATACACTCTTCCTGTTTTCTGCAGATATTCCCTGCGAGCCTCCATGAATTCCTTGTCCACAATTTCCTTGTTGCAGGCATAAGAAGCTACAAAGGTTCCGTTCTCCGTCTTCTCGTCATTTAAGGCATAATTCGTTCTGTCCTCTAAGCACTTTGCAACAGTTCTTCCTTTGTTCTGATGCATTGCAATTAATCTGGTTGCAGCCAATCCTTCTCACCTCTATTCTTATTCAACCGCATTTAATCTGTCTAAAATTTCCCCAAGTAGCTCAATTACCCGGGCATGGGATTTTTGTAGTTCCTTGATGTCAGCCAAGTAGATACTGCCTGTCTCATTTGCTCTTCTGGCATACTGATTCAGGTTATTACTGCTGATACTCACAAGTCGCAAAATTTCTTTGAAATCTGTCATATCCATATTGATGACATATCCGTTTAGCACAAGTCTGCGCATATATCCACTCAGATTTTTCATACCCGCCTGCTCCATTCTGCTTTTAACTTGTGCCAGTTCTTCCGGTGTAACTCTAAGCCGAATTACAAATTCTCGATTACTCATCACATCACTTCTCTCTCCGAGCAACAGTTAAAGGCAGGTTTTCTTTCATGCACTGGCAGCTGTTCAGGTACACCTGTAGTCTTTGATTCCCGAAGTTTTTCAAGTACAGACTGCTTCTCTTTATCCTCTGCATCCTGCCCTCCGACAGACTTCGGTGCCTCAACATTATTGATAACTCCATCAAAGCTGTTATCATTCTGCTCCACCATATCCTCTATGCCACGCATATAGTTTCTACTGATAGAAGAACCAGCTCCGGCATCACCAATTCCCTCGGCGACGCTTCCGGCAGGTTCCTCAGCTGTCACACCATTCACTTCATCCCATTTCTTTACCATCCCGGTACTTACTGCTTTTTCACTCATGCTATTTCCGCTCCTTTCGCTTTGTTTCTCTTTACCGGAGTCTTTGCCGCTTTCTCTTTTCCTTCCGCAAGCTTCTCCTTGACAGATTTCTTTTTCGTTGTTTCCTTTGTCTTAGCACGCTCCTCCAATTTGTCATCAATGGCGCTAATCATCTGCGATGCGGCATCTCTAATCGTCTGTAATGACGTTTTCAATTCCTGAGTTTCCTTACCTGCAGACCATCCTGCCACATAACCAAAGGAGTAATCTGAGGTATCAATTCCGTAATGCTGGCAAACCACAAAGGCAACACTCTCTGCCTCAACCTCTTTGGACCTTCTGCTCTTATCGTCAGCCTTCGCAACTACTTCCTTGGCATGAAGCTTCTGATGCGCCATTTCATGCAATGCTGTTTTTACGGTCTGTACCTCACTCATTCCCTCCTGAATCGCTATACGCTTTTCGGTCTGACTATAATAGCCCTTAGCATCGCCGGGAATATCCTCAAAAGCAATCGGAACCGAACAAACCTCTGTCAGGGCAGCCATAAGAGCCGCGAATCTGTCAACATCACCAGATAGTTCATCCACTCCGATAGTCGGGATTTCCTTACCATCTGTTTGTGAAATATCAAAAGTATTCACTACCTTAAAGGCATTTACCGTAACCTCCTGCGTTTCCTTTACCGGTTCTCCATCAGAATCAAGCACAGGCTTTCCTTGTGCATCCAGCTTGTCCATTTCTTTCTGAATGGTGTAAGGAGCTGGAGCAAAAATCTTAATGCCCTTCTCCCCGGATTTTACATATCTTCCCATCTGTTTCCATCCGGTAAAGCTCTGACACATAGTTGCCTGTCCACCCGTCTGCATTGCAATCAGGATTTGATTATTAATGGAATAGTGAGGCATTCTTGCCATAATATTAAGCAACTCCTTATAGGAATCACTTTGAAATACATCCTGCACTCCCTGTTCCAATTTATCCGTAATCTCCTTAAGCTGTGCTGCCTGCTTTTCTTTCGATTCAATTACTAGAACCTTCTTCTGTATCTCTTCCGGCACTTCTCCGCAAATGGTCGCATCCGGCATTGCATGAATCATTTCTGCAATCGCAAACTGTGCTGCCTTATTCTCTGCAATCTCCGGTATATATTCCAGCAATTGCAAATCAATATGATTACCAACAATCACATCCATCTCTGCAACCTGCTCCGGATTTTCTTTATCTGCGACACGAATCCCCACTGCCGGACTATCACTCATTCTCTCCGGTGGAATCTTTTCAAATATCTCCATTGCTTCCTTTACGGTAGCAATGTTTTCATGGAATTCACCCATGTTATGAAACTCACTACACTCAGCCACTGTGAAACTCACCGTTCTGGCTTTTGTAGGTTCTGCTGTTGGTGTTTCTGCCACTTTTAACCCTCCTATTTCCAAACTATTGATTGCCCTTCAATTCCCTCAGTCTTCTAAGAATTGAGGACTTTGTGGATTTTGTTTTACCCCTACCTGCTACGGCTTTGTAGTAGCTTGCATATCTGCTTTTTCTTGCCATTACTCTTCCTCCTCTTCTATCGGTTCATTCTCATTTTCCAGAATATCTGCAAGGTAATCATCCTCGTCCTCTGTGTAATCTGCATCCGGATCCACTGCAGGTCTCTTAGGCTGATTCTTTTTCTTTTTCATAAAGATATATCCGCTAATAATTGCAACACCGACTATAGGGAAGATAATCAAAATACTTGTGTTGAATTCCTTCTTAGGTTCTTCCTCCACAGGCTCTTCTACTTTTTCTTCCGTGACAGGTTCTTCCACTTCTACAATTTCCTCCTCTGTTCCAAGGTATTCATTTACTTCCTCTTCTTCCATGAGGGAAAGTAAGTCTCTCTCATCTACAAGATTGAGGAAATGAACTGTCTCTGTTCCCTTGTCATCTCTGTCGATAATGAGATAAAAGTAATTTCCACTCTTAGTCGTAAGTGTAATAAACTGCTTACCGGCTCCTGTTGCAGAACCGTAATCATCAATCAGATTCATATTACCGTCGGGAGTTAATGCGTAATTTACATCGCCGGCATTATTCATGTTATCCATAAACATCATCATGAACATCTGTAAAAGAGCTGCATCCGTTTCATTTGTTGCACTCTCAATCACTTCCAAATAATCACTGTGAACATATCCAGTCTTAGCTGGAACAATGATTTGATACCAATCCCCTTCCGTACCAATCACAGATACTTCCTCGCCGGGACAAAGCTGGTCAATAATTTCATAGTCCATTCCAGCTCCGGTTCTCACATTCAATCTGGAACCACCGGTCACAACTTTTCCTGTCGGGTCCTCTTCAGCTCCGTAAGTATATTCTTCTCCGTTAAAGGAAAATACGATGCTGCCATCCTCGTTTACGGCGTAATGATATGGAAGCTCTGCCTCTACCTCGGTTTCTTCTGCATCTGTGATTACATCCTTTTCCACCACTTCAACCTCGACCTCTTCCGATTCCGCATTAGCCTGTGCGAACGCTGTCAGCGGTGTTGCACCAATAAAAAAAGCCGATGCAACTGCAGCGACTCCCACAAACTTACTCTTAATATTCATCTTCTTCATTATCAAAATCCTCACTTTCATAATCTTCATCTGTAGCCTCATCCTCTGCTACTGTTACTTTTGTTTCCGTACTCTGTTGTACTGCTTCCGGCGCATTTAACTGACCACTGGCAACAAGCTTTAAAAACTGTGCTACCTGTTCAGGAGAAAGCTTCATAGCACCAACATCAGCAATAATCTGATTGTTTTCCGCTTCCTTAAGTTTTGCTTCCAAGGTCTTTACCTTTGCGTCAGCATCGGCCCTACGTTGCTTCGCTCTTTCAAGTTCCGCTCTCATCTTATCCAACTTTTCGTACATAATAATCATCTCCTCTCCAAAAGAAAAAGAAGTCGTATTACAAAAATCGACTTCTTTTCAAACTTTTAAATATTATCTTCCTGCAAAATAGAATTTAGCATTGTTTCTAAAACAGTCTGTTTATCCGAATTCTCTTCTGTTCTGAACATTCTTTTTGAATAATTACTTATATTGAGAAAATATTTCTGTTCTTCAGCAATTGATGCCTTACTAAGCAGAAATTCAAAGATTGCTTCGCAAAATAGAATCAATTCCGAAATCATAATTCCCCAGAATCTCTGATATCTTATAAGCATATTATCTGTTAGAAAATATTCATCAAGATTTATCTCATCCTCCCTCTCCATCTCATCAATTTTCATTACACTAAACAATATTTCTGTTTTATCACCATATACAAGACAACCAGCACCTCTATGAATCAAGAAATTTCTATTTTCTCTGAAATCCTGAAACCACTTTGTATTTAATATCTTTTGTTTCTCTTCATCATTCAAAGATATATAATTCAACAAATAGTCAAATCGTTCTGCTTTCGCCTTAGATCCTTTTTTCCTTCGCATCTCTTCATATTCTTTTTTCTCATTATCTGATAAAATTGGTGGTATACATATATCGAGAATTTCTTCCATATATTCAAGGATAACTCTGAACTTTGTAAATAAATACTCTATATGACACGCAATTTCTTCCAATGCCGGTTCTCCCATTTCGTAATATGATCTAATAAAACGATCTTCTCTATACATAGTATGAGTATCCTCTATGCAATTCATAATAGTAAGAATTTTGCTAAAATCCTGTCTTGTCGCTTTAAACAAATCATCTATTCGTTCATATGATTCGTTATCTAAATTACAAAAAGTGGCTGCTCCTAACATACCTGTGCTTTTACGAAAAACATAATCTTCTTTTATTAAATATAACACCTTCTCTAGCATATTTTTTCTATTTACGTTCATATAAAAACCTCTCCTTCCCTTATACTTCAACATTATACAGAATAATACCTCTATTTCAATCGTCCATAAGTATAAAAATGATCCTGCCAAAAATTAGAATTAATACTGGTGTACTGAATCGGATTTCCGCAATGCAGCATCATCCCATCACCCACATAAATTCCCACATGGCTGGCACCCTGCACATCATAGGTTCCCTGAAAGAAAATCAAATCCCCAGGCTTTGCATCCGTAGCACTTACTCTGGTGCATTTAGACAACAAACCATTTGCTGTCTGTCTTCCTACATTCCATCCGTTACCACAGTTGTTAATGACATAGCTTACAAATCCGGAACAGTCAAAGCTTGTATCAGGACTACTTCCTCCCCACACATAGGGATAACCAAGATATTTTTCTGCTTCACGAAGCATATTTCCAAACTGCGTATCCGTTAGATACTCTGTGGGAACGTCATAATGCTGATAAGCTCCCGGGTTCACTACAGAATAAATATCGCTGTCAAACAAATGTTTCTTATTACCGTAGGTTGCAAGAAGTAATTCATATCTGCTCATCTGATCTGCAGTTAAGCCCATGTTTCGGATCACAGTATCCATCGTTGCGTTAGTCAGGGTTGTCTGCAGAATATAATACTCATATTCCACTTCTACCTCATAGATATACTCCTCTTCAACATATGTTTGCGTTTCCGGGTCCCATACTGTTCTTGTGCCGGTTCTTTCCTCCGTCCTTGTTCTGGTTTCCACAATTTCTGTTATCGTAAGCTCATACTGTGCTTCAAACAGCGTCTGCAGGGTGTTCTGCACCTCACTTCTGGTATAATCCTCATGAAGAATCGTAAGAATTGCTGCCAGCTGATATGGATTATGATTTATCTCAGCTAAATTGTAGCGATATTCATCATAGCCCGGATAATCCGTTTCAATGCTATCAATCTCCTCCTGTAATGCCTCTTCCAAAGCTGAGTAGTCATTATCTACATTGATAATTGTCTGGTCCTGAGCCGTATAGGAAGTCTGCACCGTTGAATTTGCCATACCTCCCATCATCATGGAGCAAGAGGAAATACAAGTTGTAATGATTAATACAATAAACAGAATCAGTGCTACTATCAAAAGCTCCTTTGGATGCTCCTTAATAAACTCTCCTACCTTACCTGCCAAATCCTGTGCATTATCTACGAACCTTTTACCGAGATTTCCGAAGCTGTTGGCAGCTTCCTTGGACTGCTTTCTGTGCGCAGCTTCCGTCATCTCTTTTTTCATTCGTGACTTCTGAAGCTCCTTTGACTTAGAATTAGAGCCTTCACCTCCTGCATTTTTGGCTTTCTTTTCTTCGTTAAGCTGTCTGGTATGCTGTTTCTCATACATCTTGCTACCGTAACGGCTGGATGATACCTGACGAATCCCGATCTCTGCAGTTGCAAGTCCGGCATCCATAGCCTCTGTACCTACATTTTCATCCTCATTTCTGATAACCTGCTTTCTGGCTTCTGCCAATACTGCAGCCTGCTTATATGCTTTCTTCCTACCCTGTGCCCGAAGTTTTGAAAGTTCCTTCTTCTCTTCCTGTGTCATTCGATTATCTTTTTTCCCGTGGCGAAGCTTCTTTCTCATTGCCTCGCCACGGGATGTTTCATTCTTAAGCTTATCTCCCATGCGCTTCCTCGCCCCTTGGGAGGACTTCTTCGTATTCTTGCTATCATCCATGCATTACTGCTCCTTTGCTTCCTGAACCTCGCTAAGCCTTGTAGTCATAATCTTATAAAGCTCAAGGTCTTTTGGGAATCTGTCTACAAATGGCAAGATTACATTTCCGTAAAATAAAAGCCCTTCACCTTCTCCCGAATGTGTTACATACGAAAGCTGATGAGGACTGATGTTAAGCTGCTTTGCAAGGATTGACCTATCTCCTACTGCCTGATTTAACATGTAGATAAAATCAGAGTTTTCAAAGATATTTTCTACTTCCTTGGAGGCAAGCATATCCTTTACGTTCTGTGTGATACCGGTTGGAATACCACCCCATTTTCTGAATCGTTTCCAGATTTCCACGGTATAGGCTGCCGTCTGCTCTTCACGAAGAAGAAGATGCATCTCGTCCATGTAATATCTGGTTGATTTTCCTTGGCTTCTGTTCTCTGTTACTCTTCCCCACACCTGGTCCTGCACTACAAGCATACCAATCTTCTTGAGCTGCTTACCAAGGTCTTTGATGTCATAACACACCAGTCTATTGGTAATGTCTACGTTGGTTCTATGATTGAACACATTTAAGGAACCCGATACATAGATTTCAAGAGCGGTTGCCACATGCCTTGCTTCTGCCTCATCCTGCTTAAGTAATGCGTTATAAAGGTCTTCCAAAAGAGGCATATTCTCCGGTGTAGGATTTTCAAAATACTTCTGATAAATCTGATGAATACATCTGTCGATAACGGTCTTTTCTACCGGAAGTAATCCTTCCTTTCCACCTACGATAAGCTCACAAAGGGAAAGAATAAAATCTGCCTTTAAAGCTATCGGGTTATCGTCATCAGAATAATTCATGTTAATATCCATCGGATTGATATACTGTGTGGAAGTAGGGCTAATCTTAATAACCTGACCGCCGAAACGCTCCACCAGTGGACTGTATTCTGACTCAGGATCCGAAATAATCACATCATCATCCGTAACAAGGAATGCATTTGCAATTTCTCTCTTGGCTGCGAATGATTTTCCGGAACCCGGTGTTCCAAGAATCAGTCCATTGGGATTCTTAAGCTTCTTTCTGTCTACCATAATCAGGTTGTTGGAAAGAGCATTTAATCCATAATAAAGACTACCTTCACCTGCTTGGAATAATTCCTGTGTGGTGAATGGTACAAAAATCGCTGTGCTTGAGGTTGTCATACCTCTCTGAATCTCAATCAGATTGCTGGCAAGTGGTAAAGAACTCATAAGCCCCTGCTCCTGTTGATAATCCAGTCTTGTAAGATTGCAGTTATGCTTCTGAGCAATGCTGCTTGCCTGGAATACATTGTTCTCAAGCTCCTGCTCTGTTCTTCCGGTATTCATAATCAGGAATGTCAAAAGGAACATTCTCTCATTCTGACTCTGCAGCTCCTTAAGTAATGCTTTTGCATCCTTACCATAGGTTGCCAAATCGGAAGGAATGATATCCATATCATATCCTGATCTTACCGCTTTTTTCTGTTCTTCGATTTTACTTCGATCAAGCTCCGTAATAGTATGCTTAATCGTCTTAATGGCTTCGTTCTGGTCTACAGACTGCAGATGCATTGTCACAATCTGCGTAGATTCCATACTAAGGAAATCTGCCAGCATTCTGTCGCTGATATCCGATGCTGTAATAGCCAAAAAGCTCATGCAGCCATACATATTCCCCATACGAAACACTCTACCGTTCTTGAACTCAAAGCTACTCGGCGCAATGAAATCCTTTACAGATAAACCACTGTCTACAAGCCAATTCCAATCAAACATAAACTTTTCGTTATCACCCATATGGAACTGTCTGTGCATAAGTTCAAGTCTCTCCGTTCCGTTTAAGGTATGCGCCGACACACCCAAACGCTTGAAGTTGTTAAGCAAATCCATCTCAATATGAATCAATCTCGGCTTTGCTGTTTTCATGGAATCTGCATGAATTCCAAATGTGAGATACTTGGTTTTGGTTAAACCATTGTCCCCGGCTTCCATCTGGTGAAACAGCATGGAGCTGTACTCATCTCTGACACCATTGAAATCATCCTTCCTATGAGGGATTGCAATGCTTCTTTCAAAGCTTTCTGCATCCGTTGCCATATTCATAAAGGAAAGCTCGAAATGCACGGAACTGTCAAAGAAATTAAGAAATGCACACCATTCCTCAAAAATCTCTGTCTTATCCTCCTGCTGGGCTAACTGATAGTTGATATCCTGAAACTGAATTGTTTTGGTATAATAATCTGCACCCACACGACAAATGCCATCCGGAAACATGCGCTCAAAAGGAATACTCTCCTGCGCTGTTCTTGGAACATCACTTGAATTCCTTGCTCTGTCAACTACCTGTTTAATCTGTAACTGCTGTTCCTTTGTCAGATTCTTTGGCATCTCTACCACCGGCTCTTCCTTCAGGAACATCTTCTTTAGAATCCCTAACAATTCTTTCTACCTCCTTTTCCAGCTGTGCCTGTTTGTGTAGCACAGCATAATAATTATTCGTTTTATAGGGACGTACCTTCGGTCTGGTGAAATTCGCCTCTATGAAATGCCCCAAGAAAACCTCCAAGGGCTGTCCGTTCTTCTCATACATAGCAAGAAAGAACATAGGCATCATCACTATCATCATGACCATAGCCGCAGTAGAACCGCTGGCCACACTCTTTACCATAAAAAAAGTAGGAACCCCCATTAAGGCTCCTAACCCAAAGCAAATCAGCTGTCTTTTTGTAAGGTTGAACATGACCTTGGATTTTACCTTGGTTAAGTCCCTTGGTACACTAATATAACTCGCCATAATTTTTCCTTTCCGCAGCTATCGAATGTTGACGACATCCACTAATGTGCGTGTAGTATTGACTTAGCAATCGAACCGGTCTTAAACAGTGTAAATACAAGCAATACCGTATATCCTGCAACGCTCCATAAGGAACCAATGATATCAGAACTGAATGCTACTGACTGGATGAGAACTGCATAAATGCCAACACATACCATTATTAAAAATCCTTGGAATGCCAGGGCAAATAATGACCTTACATAATTCTGTCCCATCATGCTCTGCTCTCTGTTTCCAAAGGTGGCAAATGGAATCGGTGCAAGACTAACCATCAGATAAATCTCCACCATACGTCCGTTGATGATGACAAAAATAATGATTGCTAGAAGCTGGATCACAAACTGTATTACAAAGCTCTGCAGGAACACCGCAAACAGTGGTCCTAAATCCATCGCTTCCAAGGTACTTTGCATCGTGGCAAGTGTGGAATCGTTAATCGCCGTGCCTCCTGCAATAATTCCTCCGCTTCGCTGCACTACCCACTGTGCCACATCAAATACTGCCATAGTGATATTGAATGTATTCGTGATAAGTGTTACAGCAACAAAGGTCTTAAACACCCATTTCCAAAAAATCCATGTTTCAAAATTTGCTAAGTTGTTGTGACTGATTACCAGCTGGATAAGCTCGTAACAGGCAATAAATGTTAGAATAATTCCGGCTACCGGCATAATCACGTTTTCTGACAGATTGCGAATCAATGAGTAGACCCCCGGCAAAAAGCCTGAGGGAGTCTGCCCAACTGTGTTCGCAATTTCTCCAACCTCTCTATTTACCGAAGCAAATGTGTTCGTGAGGTTGTCCATAATGCCTGATACCAGCATTTCCTTCAACCAGTCTGTTAGCTGTTGAAGTATGCTGTCCATCTAATACCTCCCTTATTCTTCTTAGAATAAACCTGAAAGCAAAGGCACTAATGTTGTTCCGATCAGGGCTACACCGCCGCCTGCCATAAGCTGCTTCATACCCTGTGACTTTGCACCCGGGTTATCGTTACCGTAACCTTCCATAAGGTTAATTGCACCCCAGATTCCAAGACCTGCTCCAAGTGCTACTACTAATGTCTGTAATACGCCTACTGCGCTCTGAAAAAATGCCATAATTTTAATCCTCCGTTTTTCTTGTGATTTATTGTTATTTTTAATAGTTGCTGTCAGTACCTCTGCAGTGGCTCCTGACATCCGCGCGGATTGCCTCCTCCGTAGATTTGGCTATTAAAAAAGCTCCCTTCCACCCAGCTTTTCCAAGTAAAGAGAGCATTTTCCCTAAGTTGCATCAATGACTTCGTATTCGTCATCTGCTTTCAATATTAAGTTGTCTTTTCTCTTCAAATACTTCTCTATATCAAAAAGATTCTTCTTGCTATAGTCCGCTGTGAGACGATATCTCGGATGTACGGTTAAATCGTATTTCTTAGAGAGAAATGGTCTTACACCTCTTAGCTGGACGATACATTTTGCACCATCCATGACCGCCAATTCATCAATACTCATAAGGTCATGCCCGGCCTTCTGATAGTTAATACCATAGCTTGGATTGTTGCCCCTTGTATCCTGCGTATTGAAAAAATCAATGGTTTCTTTTCCAAGGGAAGCACTTAAATCCTTAAGCGTTGATTGCTCAGAACCTCCCAAGAAAATCTGTGAATCACAGTTACCGATAATAGTATCTGCGTTGTCCTTATAAATCGCCTTAAGCTGCGACTTCGCCTGTAGCACCAGACATGCCGATATTTCTCTGGAACGGATGGTTGCCATCAGCTTTTCCAAATTCGGAATCTGTCCGATATTGGCACACTCATCAATCAGGCATCTCACATGTACCGGTAATCTTCCACCATACACATCATCTGCCTTTTCACAGAGCAAATTAAAAAGCTGGGTATAAATAAGAGAAATCATAAAATTGAAGGTTGCATCTGTATCTGACATAATCAGGAACAATGCCGTCTTCCTATCTCCTATCTTATCCAGCTCCAAATCATCATAAGCTGTAATCTCTCGAAGCTCCTTAATATCAAATGGAGCAAGTCGCGCACCACAGCTCACAAGTATACTTTTTAGAGTCTTTCCGGCTGCCAAGCGATATTTATTATACTGCCTTACTGCAAAATGTCCCGGGTCCTTCTTCTCCAATTCCTCAAAAATTAAATCCACCGGATTCTTGTAATCCTCATCATCCTCTCGGACATCCATAGCATTTAGCATCTCCAAAAGAGTAGCGAAATTCTGTTCCTCCTCCGGTGCCTCATAATGGATATATCCGATGAGAGCTGTATAAAGTAGCTTCTCCGCTTTTTCCCAGAACGGGTCCGAATCCTTTCCATCTCCCTTTGTATTGGCAATCAAGGATGTTACCATCTTCAAAATGTCCTTTTCTGAATGAATATAAGCAAAGGGATTGTAATGCATGGATTTGTCAAAATTAATCGTATTAAATACCCTTATCTCATATCCATTCTTATAAAGTGCTGTACCGGTCTCGGGAAGTAGGGTTCCCTTTGGATCAGTTACAACATAGGACGAATGCATCTGCAGGAGGTTCGGCTTGATAAAGAATCGCGTCTTACCGGAACCGGAACCACCAACTACCAGAACATTCTTATTTCTTGCATACTTCGGCTTTTCCGGACGGATGTTCATACTCAGCATCTCACTCTCCGACAAAATCACATTGTTATCAAATACAGGGTCCGTATAAGGCTCAATATCCTTCTTGGTTCCCCATCTGGCAGAACCATATTCCTCTCTGTGTCTGAATTTCTTTTTGTTTTCCTTCTTATCCCAAATAAAAAGAACTAACATCAAAACCACTAAACCAACGATACCGATGATAGCTCTGGGATTCTGCAATATTGTTTCTACTGTTATCATCTCGTAGCTTCCTTCTTTCTAGTTTTCTGTTTCACCGGTCTCTTGGCTACCATATCCTTGAATTTCTTTAGCTTTTCAATAACAGATGGCTTAGACTTTTGTTTCATCTTCTTATTGGTATATTCCCGAATCACATTATTGATTGCATCCTGATCCTTAGCCTTGAAGAACACTGTATAAATAGGTGGTTCATTATTCTTGTCTTTGACAACCGCAAAATCCACACCATATTTCTTTGCAAGCTTCTGAAAACCCTTAAGCTCTGTCTTTGATACATCCACACTGGTTACACCCTGCCCCTGACCGATAAGCTCCTTAATGGACTGCTTACCATGAGGTGGCTCGTCAGTTTTATGAAGCTTTCTCTGTTCTGCCTTTCGTGCCTGCTCTTTGAGTGCATTGATGATAACATGAAGCGTCAGTTTCGTAGTTCTTACAGCAAGATTGCAGGTTTTACTGGATACCTCTTCATTTACCATTTTGCATCACTCCTTCCATACTTACACTTCAAATGCCATAATTCCAAATGGTCCGAAATTCAGCGGTACTTGCCTGCTCTTGAACTCATTCATGGCAGCCATGACCTCAATTCGACTCATAGGTTTTAGACCATAGTAGGATTTCATAATCAATCCCTCACAGGCCATATAGGTATGACCGTCTGCTTTTACCGTCTTACCGGCATCATAGACAAGAATATAATCACTCTTTCCAATCATTGCCGAAGTACAGTTATTACCGAAATCATCCATAATCTTCAAAGCAGCTTCCATATCCACCAACATGACCTTCCCCTGTCCGTCAATGTAAACTACCATCTCAGGACCGAGTTCTTTACTTTCTGCAGCTATATGAATTGCTTCTGTGCCCGGTTCAATCTGAATCGTAATCTCAATTACTTCCAATTTACCTTCCTCCTTATGCTAGTTTCTTTACCAAGATTCTTGAGGGTTTCCCCTGCCCTTGGCGTTTTCTTTCAATCAACCCTGCCTCTTCCAGTTCAGCAAGGACTTTCATAGCCTTTTTGCTACTGCACCCAAGTAGCTCTGCCACATTATCAACGGTGCAATATACATATACTCTCTCCTGCTCATCCTTCCAGCCATTGCTCACTGAAAGAGAATTGCGGTCCAGAAGGATTCCATACAGCAGCTTTCCACTGTTAGAAACACTCCTGAACCGCTCATCCGTAAACAACAGCTTCGGAATCTGCAGGAAAGCTATGCTTTCTCTTGAAGCTCCATCTTTTCCTTCCATGCTTTGATACCTTCCTGTCCTAGCAAATCCTTGTAGCAAGGAAAGCAAATCTCACGGTTACGCCCATAAGGGCAGTTAATACAGCAGGAGGGCTTTTCCCTCCTGCCGGTTACCTTTTTACCCATTAGATTGCTTCTCCTCCCTTAGACTTTGTAGATTTCTCTACTGCATCCTTTGTGTGAGGCTTTGCAGCGCATTCCGCTTTCTTCTCATTAAGGTCTGCCAATACGGAACCCTTCTCCTCGATCTGCTCCTTAAGTCCGGCTTCTTTCGCCTGCATACGTTCCTCGAACTTCTCAGCAAGCTCAAAGATATGATTCTGGGAATCGTAATGGTACACATTATCGGTAAGCTTCTCTTCCGGAGCTACCTGTGTTGCATTGACTTCCTGAACCATTACTTCAAGGTCATGGAAATTCGCCTGTCCATCATCTCTGACTAACAGAACCTCATGGATACTCGAGGGTAATACGAAGAAATCACCTCCAAGTCTTTCGGCTGCCTGATCCATGAAATCCCGATATGCGATAACACCGGCTCCGTGAACCTTGTCCGGTACGGTTGCAACATACATCACCTCATCTGCAGGGCTTATATCAAAACCAATGGAAGCAAAATCATCTCCCATCATTTCCTGCATCACTTCTGTCATACCCTTAATAACTGCAGGCTTAATCTCCGGTGCATTTTCCATTGCGTCCGCATGAAGCTGTTCTGCAGTCACTCCAAAGGTATTAAGCATTGCATTCGTTACTACCACGGAAGACATGCCCTCTTCTCCGGTTGTAAGAACGCAACGGTAAATCACTGCCATATCCTCAATCTGCTGATGAGGAATCTTACTAAGTAAGTCTGCATTTGCTTCAATGGAAACAACCTCCATCGCAAGCTTCTCCTTCATAATGTCGTAATTCATAAGACTTGCAATATCCACCGCCGGGCTTTCCTTGATGCCCTGCTCTGCGACATCAGTTGCCTTATTTATCACTTCATCATAGGGAATACCGTTCTCATATGCTTCAAAGAAACGGTCCATGTTAAGATTCACACCCACATGACTTCCTTCCGGCGTAATAGTCAATGCTTCGTAACTCTCATTCATCTTTTCGACTGTATTGGTAGTCACAGTTGCATCAATGCCCCTCTCAAAAAGAGCGTTTCCTACATCCTCTGTAAACTGTTCTTTGAAATTTTCAAAATCCATCTTTCTACCTCTCTTATTCTTATTTTGTTGTTCCGAGTCGTCACCCGGTTTCGGGCAAAAGAATAGCGCCAGACCTACTCTACCAAGTAAGCTGACGCTGAACCTTTGAATTCATTTGCAAAAGAAAAACGAGGGAAGTTTTCTTGACCTCTCTCGTTTGCCCATGATAATAATATCACACCTAAAAACAGAATAAAAGTGACCGGATATCGACCAAATATCGACAAAACATTGACCGATTATCTACCAAATATTGACCCAATATCGACATCACGCCAAAACACCATAGGAATGACCAATCATAAAAGAAATGAGTCTATCCTTAACGATTGAAATGAATGCATGTGCTACACCAACAGTTGCAAGCAAAATGCCTTCCACTACAACCATGATACTAAATCCCCACATCTGATTCCATTCCTTGTTATAAATAATGAGACACAAGATTGCTACCAACAACAAGTTATACAATCCAATAAAGAATCCACTGATATTCTCAGCTACATTCAAAATCCCCTCTAGTCCAAATAATAATATAACAATAGGCAGTGCCAATATTCTAAAAGGCAGCTTAAACAAAAACAATAATGCACTCTTCATAACCTACTCCCTCCCCATTTTGTCACGATAAGTATTCATTCTCTTGAACCTTGCATACTCTGCAAGAAGCTTCTTGACTTCTCTCTTCATTCTGGAATTCATAACAGCCTCTTCCTTGGATGCTGTCATACTGTTACAGAAAACCTCTACGCAAAGCTTAAGTGCTTCCACATCGGACATCTCATCACTGTCTGTATGTTCTAATTCCTCCACCGAAAACTGTGTATTTCTAAATAAGGTACTGTTATAGATAAAGAGCCGGAACACTCTCTGTCCCTCATCCGGAAACAACTCCTGATCCACTCGAAGTAATTCTCTTGTAAAACCTGCCAAAGACTTGCTTGCCATTTCTAACTTGCTCTCACTGGTAAGCTTCACCTTAATATAGTAATCTCCAATTTCAATAATTTCCAAATGTCTGCCGGTTCTCTTATAGCTCTGACTATTATTCACATAATTACAAGCATGTTCAAAAATAGGAACCCCTGCATATTTCTTCTTTGCTACATCGGAGAACTTCTCCTTGCAATCCTTATTAGCCGCTCTTAGCTCAAAATATCTGATATCCATAGAATCGCCTTCTTGCTTACACTTTTAATTTGTGTACTCACTTTATTATTAAATTTATTCTATAACGTTCTATGGATTTTTGCAAGCACAAAATTTGTGTGTACGCAAAAGGGGAATTGTAAAAGCCAGGCATTACTGCCTGGCTACAACTAATCACTATACCTATTCTCTTCTAAAAACTGGAATTTTGCGCGCAGCAATGAGCCATGCGCAGATGAACCGAATTGGCTGACGGGAGCTTGCTCACAGGCAGACATATTCGAGTTCAGATGCATATGGCGGACTCATCAATTTTCCGCAGCAGCATCTCGGAAAAACTCTCGTCGATCTGTCCCAGAACATCGTCCAGAGACTTTGCCTTCTTAGAGGCAACAGCCATCGGTACGGCGGTCATGAGCATATCTATCTCTTCGTCAGCCTCTTCGCAGACGGAAGACTCACAGACTGTTTCTTTTGCCCTGAACGCATTCATCCGACGCAGACGCTCAGAGTAGTCATCGGTATGTTCGTCCACATAGTTATCGTCTATGTATTCGGCAATGTCCGCATAGAGCTTCCCGCTGATCTGATATGTCTTCCGGTCGAAGATGACGATGTAGACTGTCATGTCGTTTTCCAGAAGGAACTCACTGATTGTATCAATGGCAATTCTGAGTGCCTGGTCTTTCGGATAGCCGTAGATGCCGGATGAAATGAGAGGGAAAGCAACCGTCTCACATTCCTTCTCCTTCGCCAGCGCAAGAGAAGTGCGATAGCAGGAAATAAGCTGGTCACGCTCTCCGTGCTTGCCGTCCCACCAGCGCGGGCCTACGGCATGGATCACATACTTGCAGGGCAGCTTGTAGCCCTTCGTAAGCTTGGCGCTGCCGGTTTCACATCCGCCCAGCGTTTTACATTCAGCCAGCAGCTCCGGCCCTGCAGCACGATGGATGCAGCCGTCAACACCACCACCGCAAGAAGCGATGCGTTAGCAGCGTTGACGATTGCGTCCACTTTCATTTTTGTGATGTCATTTCTGACGATTTGTAATGGCATAAAGCTCCCTCTTCCCAATTACACAACCTGAATTTTCTTAAAATCATAGCAATAGTTGTGTGCTAAATCCTACCACCTAAAGACTGCATTCTAATTGGCAATCATACGGTTCATCTTCAATATGTTTTTGATTATAAACTTCTGCCTCAACGCACCCCATTGATTTATAAAAGGCTTGGCTCTCAATGGCTGAGTGTGCAGATATATAGAGCTTTTTTGCACCTTTTTGTTTAGCCCATTCCTTTGCCGCAAGAAAAAGAGTTCTGCCGATTCCCTTATTTCTCATGTCCTCTGATATATGGATACTGGACAAGTCGCAATATCTTTGTTCACCACCAAATATTTCTGGTTCTACTGAAACAAAGCCCTTCAATTTTCCATCATAAAAAGCAGCATAAACAAAGCCGTTAGAAATGATTGTATTTTTTAGGCAGGAAATTAAAATTTGATAATCTTGTTCTGACCAATCATCAATAAAAGGATCGTCTTTGATTATCCACTTGCCATTTTCTTTACGCCAACATTTTGTAACAATTTGATGCCGGATGAAATCCCTGAACAACTCCCGACAAATTTCTTCTGAATATAAAGCTCTATATTTTAGCAAAATATTATCCTCCAATTTCTTTCCACCTTACTACGCTACTACATTCCAGTTTTATCAAGCAAGATTTCTGCGGCTACGATGTTCGCCTCATACTCCGGCTTTGTTGCCATGTCGTACAGCATGAACTCTTGAATAGCGTCATTCTTTGCCATGCTCCGGTGCAACTGATCATGCCCGATTTCGTGTTCCCAGGCGATTTACAAGGTCGTTGCCTACTTTCGAGAGATATGCAGCAGTCATCGTTCCACCTCCATTCGTGGAAATAAAACTGGAATTTATCTATTTCAATTCACTATATGTTGCTAATTTTTTCATTACGCCTACACAAGTTTCGTATTCTTTTCCTGTTTTTGGATTTTGTGGTGAATGGATGTTATATAGATATCCATTATCCCCATACCTACCACCGATTTCTTCATCAAATAGTTTTTCGTCCATCCAGACGTTCACTATTCTGAAACACATTACTGCGCTATATCCATCTTCAACCAAATCATGTTCCCATTGAAGTTCGCACTCTAGATTTACCATACATTCAGCTATCATTGGTGCATTTACTTTATTTGCTTCTTGAATCGACATATTAGACATTGTGATTTCATCATTATCATATTCATTATTCTCAATCGTAGCCATACATCTTAAAAATACTTCTTTTGAAGGAATATTCACCACACAACATTTAGTTTCTTTACACGTTGCATACATATGTCCATATTTATTTACACTCCCGAAAATAACATGATAACCATTCTCTCCTACAAAAGTACACCAAGACTGCATCGTTGCATTTGAAAGTCCATTCTTTTTATATGTAGTTACAGTTACGAGTGGAGATGGAATTGCAAGTACATGTTCCATCCAAGAAAATCCATACTCTTCTTTTAACAGTTCTGGACAATTTGATATTTCTTTTTTCACTTCTATTCTCCTTATGTAAGTTCCTATTTGTACATTCTCCAATATTTTATCACAAGGATGACATTCCCACCATTACCTAACTAACTCATTTTAAAATATTCCCATATACTGCAATCTTTTTCTATTGTATATGGGAATATTCGTATCAAATTTTCTTAGGTTTGTAATTTCTATATCTATATCGACCAAAGAATTTGCCATCATCAACATATTGATTTGTTTCAGATATCCACATAGGAAATTCACCAGTTGCAATGGCTGTCTGTCCATTCAACATACCTGTATGGAATGACAAATGTCTAAATTGACGAAGTACAAGTTCCATGCGTGTATATGGGCAGTTGTCTGGTTTTTCATAAAGCATATCATCTGTGAGTGTATCCAGATAATTAAGTGTTTTGTTTTCAATTTTTTCAAGATATTCAAGTAATTGCTCATCTGAAAGTACAACAGAACTAGGATTATCAGGATTATCCATACCTTCTTCATGAAAATCAGGTTCCTTGTAATCAAACGGATTTATAAACCATCTGTCAGCTGAATGAAGTGCGTGATAAGCCCATCTCCAACAAGGGCGACCACAACAAAGTGCATCACGGTCATACGTTTTAATAGAAGTTCTAATATTCAAAAAATTCGGTTTTACAGTGTCTTTCATAATCATACATAGTTCATTCATAAGTTTTCCCTCCAATATCAATTGAATTTACTAATCTATACGTGTATACTATCATCATAAAAATCATTAGTAAAATTGATAATTTTGAATTAATAATTCAATAAATTTGAAAAGGAAGATAATATGACAATTATTCAGTTAACAACATTTCTTGAAATAGCCAGTTTAGGAAATTTTTCCTTAGCGGCAGAGTCTCTCGGATATGCACAATCAACAGTTACTATGCAGATAAAGCAATTGGAAGAGGAACTGGGGGTTGAACTATTTGACAGATTGGGGAAGTCTGTGGTATTAACGGCTGCAGGAGCAAGACTGATAGGATATGCAGAGAAAATGAAGCAGTTGGAACGTGAAATTCTACTGGATATCCCTATAAGTGATGAACCTAATGGAACTTTGAAAATAGGAGTATCGGAAACACTTTGTTATCATTTGTTTCCGCAGTATTTACTAGAATATAAAAAGAAATATCCTAAAGTTGAAATTCAGCTTATGTTTGTCACACATGATACTTTTCCGGAAATGTTAAAAAAAGGTTCCTTAGATATTGTATATATGTCAGACGGCACATTGTGGGAGGTAGAAACTGCACGTTGATTTCGGTGTAAACA
>ERZ894236.868-NODE-868-length-28372-cov-75.1842_pt1 | contig 28372 bp, 31 predicted proteins | sample MGYA00380297_ERZ894236 | MGnify/ENA primary metagenome ERZ894236 (study PRJEB32331, sample SAMN06328420) | human gut metagenome | biome: human gut microbiome; feature: stool | host: Homo sapiens | collected 2014-08-04 ... | reverse complement strand
GACCTTGCGTCGGACATGGTTTATATCGGGATTCCGAGAGTGTATTACAAGTAAAAAAGATAGGAGGCAAAAACATGGCTACAACATTTTATGACGTTACAACTTTCAAAGGGAGCACGTCCCCTTATCATGACATCGGTACGGTAATTAATGAAATCATCGCTGATATTAAAGCAGAACAAACGACACAGACAACCCGCCCGGGAGCCGTCATTTACGTCCCCCCAGGCCACTACGATCTCCTCACTCGAGTGGTAATTGATATCAGTTTCCTACAGATTAAGGGTGCTGGTCATGGTTTCATGTCTCAGGCCATTAGGGACGATACCGCAGATACGAGCCAATGGGATGAGGTTCTACCCGGCGGCAGTCACATCCGTGTGATGAACACCGATGGGAACCATGAGGCTTTTCTGGTTTCCAAGACTGGCACGCCTGCATTGAATGGGCGGCTCAACTCTATTTTTTTTCAGGACTTCTGTCTCAATGGTGTAAACGCCGAGAAACCTTACAGCAACGGGAAAATCGGAATTTCAGTTCAAAGCGACAACGACTCCCTACGCATTGAGGGAATGGGCTTTATGTACCTGGAGCGACCGCTCCTAATAAAGGGCGCCGATGCGATTAATATAACAAACAACTTTATTGCAGAAACGGGCAGCTGCATTGAACTTACCGGTGCATCTATTCTTGGCAAGATCACCAACAACTATCTCATAAGTGCCTGGGCAGGCTATTCAATTTTTGCAGAGAATGGCGAGGGCTTGCTCGTCTCAGGTAACACGATCGTGTGGGCCGGTAAGATTTATCTCGATAATGTCAGTCGGAGCAATATTTCATCAAATAAGATACTCAGTAACTTTCCTGGCATGGTAATTCTCGCCGGTAACAGCAAAGAGAACCTAATTTCGAGTAATCAATTCCGGCGTACATGGGGAGATGGAAAATCGGACTTGCTTGATGACACTTACGGGCTAATCAGAGTCGAGAGTTCGGGAAATCAAATTAGCTCTAACATATTCGCTTTCGATGTCCCTAGAGAACAGTTACTGCCTAATAAGGAAACAGTACCTGCGATTATTCACATAACCGAGGGCGACAACAACTACTTGGGGATGAACCAGATCGTAGCTAATCTTCCCGTCGCAGTAGTTTTGGACGCACCTACTACCACAACTAAGGTTCTTTATAGTGCAACAGAGGATCAGTTCTCGCCTGCGACAAAGAGTTACTCATTTGTTCCAACACCCTAAATCAAGTCGGAGTTGGTTTCATGTGAAAAAGATGGAATGACACAATGTCAAAAGCGATACATATAAAAAAATTTCTAGAGTACAGAATGAAATAGCATCAAAAAAGGGATTAAGAAAATCAAAGAGGCGCATCTTTTGGATTTTATTTTCACCCTCTATGGAACGGGTTCTATAGAGGATGAAGCTCAAAAAATTTTTTATGAACATGGAATGGGTTCCACAACAAAGACTGTATAATAAAAGAAAGGGAAAAATTATGAAGAACAAAAGTTTCAAAAGATTACTGTCAGCAGTAACAATCGGAGCAATGACGCTTGGCCTGATGACAGGCTGCTCAGGAGGCGGCTCAGAAGAAGCCGAGACTGATGAAAGCGGTGCAATAGTTATTAAATTCGGTATCCATGTATCGAATCCGGCAGAACAGGAAACGGTTACGAATAATATCGTTGAAGCTTTTAATAAAGCAAATGGCGGAAAGTATAAAGTTGAATTTGAGGCGGCAGATACAGAGACTCATTCAAAGAATATGAAGCTGAAAGCTGAAGACGGAACATTACCTCAGATTTTCTGGATTGAAGGTTCAGAGGCTTCAGAGTACAGTGAAGCAGGTGTTTTGATGGATCTGACAGAATTCCTTGATGAAAATGCAGATGTCAAAAAAGCTCTTGGCGGCATGGAAGCAGCATTTAAGGATGACAATGGACAGTTCGGGCTTCCGTATCAGTGTAATGTACAGGGTGTTTTCTATAACAAAGAACTGTTTGACAAAGCAGAGGTTGCTTATCCAACAGACGAGACAACCTACGAAGACTTTATTGAGATGATTAAGAAGTTAAAGGACAGTGGCGTTACGCCGCTTGCAATCGGAAGCAAGAACAGTGCGTTTGCAATGTGGGAGTTCAATGAGTTCCTTGCAAGGTACGGATGGGAAGATAACATTGAAAACATTTTAGGCGGCAGTGATAAATTCAATAATAAAGAGCTTACAGCCTGCTTTGAGAAGCTCCAGGGTATGAAAGATGCAGGTGCGTTCCCAGAGAATATGGCTACGATCGAGTATTTTGACGCTAAGCAGTTATTCAATGAGGGAAAGGCAGCAATGTTTGGAACCGGACAGTGGGATTGTGCGGAATTTGACGAGAATATTGGAGATAAGATTGGATACTGGTGGGGACCAAGATTTACTGATACACAGAGCAATCAGGAGATTGTTATGAAGGTTCCGTCAGCGCCGATCGGTGTCAGCGCGGCAATTGCTGATAATGAGAATTTAAAAGAAGGCGTATATGAATTCTTGAAATTCTATTACGGAGAAGAGGCAGCAAAGATTTCCTATGAAGGATCTATCTTCCCGGCTACAAGCTATGAAGGAGTGGCGGCTTCTGACAGCCAGTATTCTATGAATGCTATGATTGAAGCTCTTGCAAACGGATGGGAAAGCCCGGAAGCAGCGCCAGACCTTACAGTATCTTCCGCAGTTCAGGAAGCATTGTATGATGGTATATTCGGTGTGCTTCAGGGAACATATCAGCCAGCAGAAGCTCTTGATAAGATTGACGCAGCTTTAGCTAACAGCCAATAATTGCTGATAAAAATATTCCGACACCGGCGGTTTGTGCGGTGCCGAGGAGGAACTGAAGGAAAAAGCATAAGAAAGACGGGGAAAATTATGCATTGGCTAAGTAAGAAAAAATATAAGATAGGTCTTATGATTCCGACACTTCTTGTCTATAGTATCTTTATTATGCTGCCGATCGTGGTAGCGGTAAGATACAGCTTTACAAAATATTCGGGAATCGGGCAGGCTAGATTTATCGGATTGAAAAATTATGTGAGATTGTTTCAGGATGAAATATTCTGGGTTTCCTTTAAAAACACAATGGTCATGTTTATACTGGCATTTGTTCTGCTGCTAACGTTGTCTTTCCTAATTGCTCTGCTGCTGAACAAAGGATTAAAGGCTGTGGATTTTTCAAAAGCACTTATCTTTTCGCCGGCGATTATAGCTCCGATCATTGTAGGTATTATCTGGGTATATATTCTGGATCCGAATATTGGTGTCATCAACAATGTGCTGGATGCAATCGGGGCAGATGGTCTTAAACAGAAGTGGATCGGCGGAGCTACATTGCCGCCCTACAGCATTGCGATCATATATTTCTGGCAGCAGTTAGGATATCTTGTGACCATATTTATTGCAGGTCTTAAGATGATTCCGGGAGATGTTCTGGAAGCTGTTAAGATTGACGGTGCCAGCGCAGTACAGGAAGTCAGGTATGTAATTATTCCTATGATGCGCACAACGATTTCTACGGTAGCTGTACTGATCATTACAGGTGTGTTTAAAATATTTGAGATCGTGCAGCAGACGACCGGAGGCGGTCCGAACCATCTGTCGGAAACATTGGTAACATATAGTTATTCAATGACATTTTCCAGCAGTGATTACGGATATGGAATGTCGCTTGCAACGGTTACATTATTATTGTCATTATTGATCACGGCAGTGTACAGTGCGGTAACAAAGGAAAGGGAGGGCTAAGAACTATGGTAAATAAGAGAAAAAAAGCAGTCCAGTATATATTGATGGTGCTAATCACATTATTGGTTGTGTTCCCGTTTTTATGGATGTTGGTTCTTTCCTTTAAGACAAATTCCGAGATATTATCTTCACCGTTATCATTACCGAAGACATTTAATTTTGAAAATTACCGGCATGCGATGGGGACGCTTAACTTCCCGAAGCTGTATGGTAATACACTTTTTGTATGTGTGATCTCACTGGTGGCGGAGTTAATCATTACGTTTTTCAGTTCTTTTGTTCTTGCGAGAATGGAATTTAAGAACGAGAAAATAAGAAAGATGCTTTATGGATTCTTGATCATGGGTCTGTCCATATCCCCATTTATCCTGTTGTTTCCAGTATACAAGATCAATGTGTTTTTCGGACTCAGAGGGAAGCTTGCGCTGATCTTTCCGTATATTGCCACTTCCATTTCCTTCAATACTCTGCTGCTTGTGGGATATCTGAAATCTCTGCCTGCAGAGATTGATGAGGCGGCACTTATTGACGGGTGCAATATATGGGATCTTATGGTGAGGGTCATACTTCCTATGACGAAGCCTGTGATTGCTACGGTTGTGATATTCAATGTTTTGTATATCTGGAATGAATTTCCGTTTGCATCAGTTATGCTGAGAGATGTGTCTGATTATACATTGTCCATGGGCGCATCGTTCTTTAAGGGAACCTATACGGTTGATTACGGCGGAATCGTAGCATCCAGTGTTATGATTATTATACCGGAATTGATATTCTATGGAATTTTCCAGAAAAATATTGTGGAAGGTATGACTGCAGGAGCAGTTAAGGGTTAATAAGGCAGCACCAGTATTTTGAGATTAAGTTAGTTTTAAGCAAAATTATCAAGTAAAGGAGAAAATTTATGAGTAAGGTATCAGGATTATTTCAGGATCTGACAACGATTAAGAAAGCAAGAAACGGAAGGCTCGCAAGCTGGGATCAGCGTGGCAAGAATCAGGACTACTGGGAGATTCCGGCAAAAGAGAGCATCGTACTTGGAGAAGTAGAGGGACCGGGATGTATTACCCATATCTGGATGACTTCTTCATGCCGCAAGGTGAAGGCTCCGAGTATTCTTGACCCGGTATTAAATGCGTCGGCAGCGCCGGTTATGGAAATTCATCCTGCACTTGGTGTTATATGGGATGATTATGATCCATTTTATTACAGGAAGGCTTTGATAAAAATTACATGGGATGATCAGGATACGCCAAGCGTTTTGGCTCCTTTGGGTGATTTCTTCTGTATAGGCAACTGTTATCCGGGAAATTTCAGCTCTCTGCCGTTTAATGTATCATTAAAGCCGGAGGAAGCAGGAAGATATGGAGCACCGTGTTCTGTATCCTGCTATTTCCCGATGCCGTTTAATAAGAAGGCAAAGATTGAGATCATAAACGAGAATGAGCTTCCGTTTATATTATATTTTAATATTGATTATGAGATGTACAAAGAGCCATTGGATGAAAATACAGCTTATTTCCATTCCTGCTGGAGACGTGAGAACCCATGTGATGGATGGGGACCAGATGTACAGACAAATTCTCCGGAGGTCAATAATGTGACAAATTTTAAGGGAGAAGGAAACTATACAGTTCTTGATGTAAAGGGAACGGGACATTATGTAGGATGTAATCTGACAGTTAAGCACTATCAGGGAAGCTGGTGGGGCGAGGGTAATGATATGTTTTTCATCGATGGAGAGGAATATCCGAGCCTTAACGGAACTGGAACGGAGGATTATTTTAATCACGCATGGGGAATGCAGAGGAACGCTTATCCGTTCTTCGGAACGATTGTTCATGAAGGCGATACCGATGGTTTTCAGGTGTCTTACCGTTTCCATATTACAGATCCGGTGCGTTTTGAGAAGAGTCTCCGGGTAACGATAGAGCATGGACATGCAAACCATCTGTCTGATGACTGGAGTTCCACGGCTTACTGGTACCAGACACTGCCGACAGAAGATGAGATTACGATTCTTCCGGTGGAGGAGAGGCTTCCAAATGTGCCAAAGCTTCCTGAGAGGAACTTAAAAATGCCAGAGCTTACAGAAGAGATGAAAGCGGCAAGGCAGTCATGGGAAAAACGATGGGAAGAGTATGCTCCGGCGAGGGAAGAACAATTCCGCATCAAGGAAAAAAAGGCACGGCGTGAGTCTAGGCTGAATACGGAATTTGCAAAGAAACTCCGTGATGAGTATAAATAGATAATTTGGAGGAGATATATGTCTAAGGAATTAATGCTGCGCAACATTGAGAGAGCCCAGCGTGCAATTGACGAGAATAGAGAAACAGTAAAAAATGGGAGGATGCGTCAGCGCTATCATTTCATGGGTGAGACTGGATGGATCAATGACCCGAACGGGTTGATCTATTACAAAGGAAAGTACCATTTCTTTTACCAGTATAATCCTTATTATGGACATTGGGATTATATGCACTGGGGTCACGCGGTGAGTGATGATATGCTCCACTGGGAGTATCTTCCTCTGGCCCTTGCACCGAGTGAGTCCTACGATGATCATATGCGGGGCGGTTGCTTTTCAGGAAGTGCTATCGAACATGACGGTAAGCTGTTTTTGATGTACACAGGCGTTACGAATGATGGAAAAGGATTTGAGCAGACCCAGTGTATCGCTTACAGTGAGGATGGGATACATTTTGAAAAGTATGATGGAAATCCTGTACTGACTCCGCCGGAGGGAGTTCCCTCCCATATGTTCCGGGATCCGAAAGTGTGGAAGCATGGGGATACTTACTATATGGTCTGTGGTGCCAGCAGAGATAATAAAGCACAGGCACTTTTGTACCGCTCTGATGATATGCTCCACTGGACATTTTTCAATGTTCTGGCAGAGAGCCGGGGCGAGTGGGGTTATATGTGGGAGTGTCCGGATTTTTACCAGATAGGAGATAAATATGTGCTGATGGTGTCTCCAATGGGAGCAGGAGAACGTACCGTAGTATATATGGTGGGTGATTTTGATTATGAGACAGGTAAATTTTCCTATCAGATAGATGGGGAGATTGACTGGGGCTATGATTACTATGCTCCGCAGTCCTTTGTAGCGCCAGATGGCCGGAGACTTATTGTGGCATGGGCAAACTGCTGGGACTGGATGCCGTTTTGGAAGGACTGGGGACCGGCGTATAAGGAAGGATGGTGCGGTTTTTTTAATATCCCCCGTGAAGTGCGGATGATGCCGGATCATACATTGCAGTTTGTGCCGATTAAAGAGCTGTCAGCATTGAGAACGGATGGTTATCAGGCAGATTGTATCATTATAGATGATGAAGAACTTAAACTTACTGCGGGAGACGGCATTTCCTTTGAAATGAAAATGGAAATTGATTTGGAGAAAACAGATGCTGACAAGCTGGAGCTGTATTTGCGCAGCGATGGGGAGAAAAAGACAGTTTGTACATTTGATTTTGCGAATGGCGAATTGAAGGTGGATAGAAACAGTTCTGACGGATGGAGCCGGGGTATATCCAGAAGTACCTTATTCCTGAAAAATAAAAAGAAGTTAGATATCCACATCTTTTCTGACCAAAGCTCAATAGAAATTTTTTCGGATCAATATCAGAATAATCATGCAAATAATGTTTTTGCGGCAGGCTTGCAGAATCAGATTGCGGCTCGTGCATATGAAGGGAGGGTAGTGGTGAATCATTACGAGTCATATAAAATAAATGAATGCTTTGTCTGAATAAATTAAAATGATGTTTTGAAAAGGAGTTTTATTGCGGCAGATATATTATAGTGTAACAGATTGGCCCATTGGTAATCCATATGCGGATATCGGCGAGGTAATCAATAGTATATTGCGGATGTAAAGAGCAAACAAATACAGACATCAATGATATTGCAGATTTATTACAAAGTAACTTGAAGATCATATAGTTATAATATAGGGGATTGCAGCATTTATGGCAGTTCCCTATATTGAACGAGGAGGAAATGAAGATGGAAAAGTATGATGTAACTGCCTTGGGTGAATTGTTGATTGATTTTACACAAAATGGTATAAGTCCGCGGGCGAATCCATTATTTGAGGCAAATCCGGGCGGGGCACCATGTAATGTTCTGGCGATGCTGTCAAAATTGGGACATAGAACAGCTTTTATCGGAAAAGTAGGAAAAGACTATTTTGGAGAGCGGTTAAGAAACGCCATTTCTGAATTAGGAATATGTGCGGATTATTTGAGGAAAGACGAGAAAGTGCATACTACACTGGCTTTGGTACATACTCTCCCAGACGGAGACAGGGATTTCTCATTTTATAGAAATCCTGGGGCGGATATGATGCTTACAGAAGCCGAAGTACCGGAGGAACTAATCAAAGTTTCTCGATTTTTTCATTTCGGAACGCTTTCCATGACGCATGATAGAGTTCGTAAAGCCACCCAAAATGCGCTAAAAGTAGCAAAGAAGAATAGTGTGCTTGTTTCTTTTGATCCGAACCTGCGGCCGCCGCTATGGGATTCATTAGAGGTTGCCAAAGAACAAGTCTTGTATGGAATAGAGTATTGTGATGTGTTGAAAATATCAGACAATGAGATCCAGTGGTTAACAGGAGAAGAAGATTATACTGTAGGGGCACATTGGATCCAAGACCGCTATCCACAGGTACAGTTGCTGCTTGTTTCAATGGGAAGAAATGGAAGCCGGGCCTATTATGGGGATGTTATGGTAGAAGAGCGGGCATATATAAATGCCAATACCATTGAGACAACAGGGGCAGGCGATACATTTTATGGTTGCGTTCTTCATTATTTATTGGAGCATGGCTTGCAGGGGTTATCATCAGATAATTTGAGTGATATGTTAAAATTTGCAAACGCAGCAGCGTCTATTATTACAACCCGGAAAGGCGCTTTATGTGTTATGCCAGCTCTTGAAGAAATAATGTGTTATTTACAGTAGGAATGGAATGAATGTTGATTGATATTGGAATAGAGAACATAGGGAATATATCCCTGAACGATCATGCGGTCATAAGCCTTTGTCATGGAGAAGATAAGGAACTGTGGGTGTGCGAAAAAAGTATGATAAATGGTCCTAAGTTATTTTGGGTCCCAGCATAAAAAAACATCAGGAATTATAGTTTGCTTCAGGCTGATAGAAGGAATACTCAAGTTAGCATAGCAATACATGAAAGATATGATAGGTTGTATATTTTATTGTAAAGATAAAATTGTTGGTTATCAGGGTGATAACCAGCAATTTTTTTAGAGATATTTTCTAGTTTATTAGAGCCTTTGTTTGTATCTCTTGACTTTTATTTCTTACAAGTATAATATTTCTAAAAGTAATGATTGGATTTTAAATCTTTAAATTCTTATATGTAATATAAATATTTTTGAAGAGTATTTATATCCTGCATTTGATAATTGTCCAGAAAGGTTGGTCTGTCAGAGATGAAAAAGGTGGGAAAACAGAGGCTGTTTATTGCTGCAGGTATCCTTATTCTTACAGTGACCGGATGCGGCAGAAAAACACAGGAAAATCATGATATGCCGCAACAAGCAGCGGTCAGCGAAGAACATTTGGAAAGAGAACAACCGAAAGAGAACCTTGATTCCGATGCAGAACATATTGCTGCCCTTTATCGTGATATTTACAATTATGCAGCTGAGATGGGAACCTTAAGTGATCTGGAGGTGGTGAGAAGTATCGTTGAAAGGATTGGGGAACATGGTTACGTTGTGGCAGACGAAGGAAATCAGATTGATATGGCTGGCCTGGAACAGGTTTTACGTTTTTGCAGGTCGGTAGACGGGAAACAGGAGGCAGAGCTGACAATGATAGTGGTCACCAGTTCCGGTGGATTCATTAAATATGACCTCCATACAGTAGATGGTACAGTGGATGTGGCCAGAGGATATTATCAGTATGTAAATGGGAGACTGGAAAACATGAGCACAGTGAGCTATCCTGTAGATTCATGGGAATATACAAAAGAAGGCTATCTGCTGTTTGAGGGAAGTCATTATTCCGAAATCTATTATGCACTTTCACTTAGTGATAAGCCGGAACATACGGCTCTAAGGGTGCTGCCGCTGGATGAAACATGCAGGAAATTAAACAGAGCTTATCTGTTGCCAGCGGGGTATGGAGGAAATAATCTTTTCCTTGTTGACTGGAGCGAACAGAATTTTGGAAATCTGGATTTTTACGATTTGTTCGACAGGTTCTATCCTGATATTTATGAACTGCCGGTTCCTTTTGAGGCCAATGATGATTCAGGTGTCGGGGCCGTTTACAGGATATCGGCAGAGATATTTGAACATGTCGTTGAGGTCCATTTCAGAATAGACCATGAGGAGCTGCGGAAAAAGACAACCTATATTCCGGAAGATCAAACCTATGAATACAGGCCGAGAGGATTTTATGAGGCTGAGTATCCAGATATTCCATATCCGGAAGTGGTAAGCTATGAAGAAAAAAACGATGGAACCATAACCCTTACCGTGAATGCCGTATACCCGGAAGAGAACACCTCCAGAGCATTCACCCATAAAACGGTGGTCCGTCCCCTTGACGATGGTGGTTTTCAATATGTATCAAATCAGATCATTTTTCCAGAGGTCGGCTTTGAACCATGGTGGCATTCGGAACGGCTGTCAGAAGACCAGTGGAAAGAGGTATATGGGGAATGATTAGTTGAAGATTTAAGATGGTTATTCAGAAAATGAGGGGGCCCGTTTATCCTGTTATTTTTAGTAGTGGCAGTCGGAAGTTTATTTGCAGGCCGGCAGGAGTAAGCAGACAGGAAGCACCGCGGGCAATCTCCCGGTCACTGCGCATTTCCCGCAGGGCCCACCATACCAGAGGATTGAACTAATACAGGATACCGGCAAGGTCCATCAGACAGCCTGCCAGTGGGTTTTATCTGTATGGTTTTGGGACTCCAGGCGGTGGTCTTCAACAGGCGCTCGATGCCAACGAGGGCCTGCCCTGATGGTTGTAAAAAAGAGAGTTATTTTATGCGTGCTGTAATGGAGTATTAAGGAAAAATCAATTCGGATAAAAATTGATGACCATAAATTTAATCACGGCATCCGTCTGATTGATATAAGTATGTCCGATGGAGGAATCAAAGGTGAGGGCATCCCCCTCTGCAAGGATATGGTTTCCGGCTTCTGTCTGAAGGAGAGTTCCCCTTGAATCATATAGATATACTCCTGCGCCTTTTCCGAATGACCGATGGAGGCATTGGAGCTGTGGGCATCCAGCTCGGCGTAAAACAGTTCGAAATTGCGGACGGGTGTACTCCCAAAAGAACAAAAGACACGGTAATGTTCTGGTTCACCTGTCTGAACAGCCGGTTCGGATTTTCGGACAACCGCAGTTTCCTGCTCGATTCCATCCATGAGCCTTGTATAGGGGACATTCAGCCCATTGGCAATTTTCCAGAGGGTATAACCTGCTGTCTTAAGACGGAAGATGATTATTTAGAGGATGCGACACAATCATAAATATGTAAGAGTGTCTGATCAATGTAGGCTGTTCTTCTATTGTCTAACGTGTAAGGAAAGAGATAAGGCAGGATAATATAATATAAGAGGGCAGGAGTATATAAATTACCAGAAGTGGAATGGCCGCCCTGTATCTAACTGGGCAATGGTGCGGAACCAGCTTTCCATGAATGTCAAAATCCAGGCCCGCATCATGAAATATGAGAATTACTGATTGCATACAGGAGGGCCCCCCATGAATTACTATGACTATTTTCCAGAAGAAGAGCACATGGATGAAGATGTGCCGATGGATGAGTTTATAGCCGAGGCAACAAGGACAGACATCCGTTTCCAAACATTGGCAGAAGAATTACAGTTTCTTAGGACAGCAAGAGTCACTCTAAACAACGAACTTTTTACCTGCTACGAATATCTTCGGGAGCGTGGGCTGCTTGAATTATACCAAGCAACAACTGCCATAAAAATACTCCTTTTCGATAAGAATTGTCATATCTGGATTCTTCCCTTCTTGTTTCTTGTAGCTGAATTTGTTTTTCTGTTTAATTCCATCGTTTGAACACAATAATTTCCGCATCAGCTCCATAGCCACTGTACTCAGACACCATGAGGTACTTCTCGTCAGCAATAATTCCATAACATCTGTCGCTGCCCTCTTTATACAGCTGGTTCCCTAAATAAATCTTGTTGTCATCCCAAAACTTTACCATCTGGCCGTTTGGAAGGGCATATTCAATATTGGCAAAGGAGCCTTTGAGTGCATGAAGCTCTGTCACTTCCTCCATATCCTGAATATGAAGAGCATGAAAGGCCGCAATCAGCTTTTCTTTCAATTCATTTAACACAGTCCCGCCTCTTTTACAGCATTGTGCAACAAGGCATTCTGATCCAAAGGGCCGGCCTCCTGTTGCAGCACATCCATTACAAGTGCTGTTTAATTCGCATTTCGTACAATCAATTCCGCAGATAGAATTCATTCTATTTTCCTCCGTAAACTCTTATTTTTTACAATTTTTTAATCGGGAAAAACATATATCCCTTCCCAGTCTGTGGACAGGTAAAATCGTGAACTGCCCCGACCAATGTAATATCATTATCCGCCAGATATTGTATTACTTCTGGAAAAATACCATCGTTTTCACGTTCTACATAGATATATTCATAGCCGGGAATTACCCACTTTGTCCAACCATCAGGGGCTTCTGCATCATCATTGCACTCCACTCCCGCAAGGTAAAGTCCTTTATTAAAGCCTTCCCAAGGCTGAAAGGAACGGGAAAAATCAGACATTGCACCCCATATTCCGCTAATGTTCCCATTTTCATCTTTCTGTGCCAAATGCTGAACTTCTCCAAAATGTGAATTCGCTTCATCCCATAGCTTCTGAATAAAGCCTGCTCCGTCTGTTGTTGCCCCCTCTTTTCCTATTACAATAAAGGACTCTTTTTTGCATCTTTCGATTTTCATTGATTTGTCATTCCTTTCGCTTTATGTTCAATACTCCAAAATATATATTTCGTCCCCTTAGTTTCAGTTTAACTCATCACCAAACTGGAATTGAACAAAATCGCTGCGCGATGGCCTGCCAAGGCTATAGCATAGCGATTTTCTGTTTTTTGTAACAAAAAATTGTCATCCGGCTTTTTCACATATCTGTCATAGCGGCATTGCTCAATGACCGTGCGTCCCAATAATGTAATTGCCTTTGCCGGACATAAACTGATACACCGGTAGCACATAGTACAGTGCTTTCCGGCTGTTGCTTTACCATATTCCAGGGTAAGGTTGTTCGTTGGACAGAGCCGGGTACACAGACCGCAGCCTATACAGACATTACTGATTTTCAATTTATCCGAGTAATTCTTTGTCCTGCCATAGTACCATAAACGCTGGCAGAGTAATCCGGCGATTCTGTTATAAAGATGCAGACCGTTCCTGGGATACCTGCCTTTCCTGATTTCCTCTGCACATTTTTCAATCTTTCTGTCTGCTTCCCGGATGATTTCCTGATTCTCTTTGGGGGACTTTTTCAGCAGCTTTACGTCACAGACAGAATCAGGCATACGAATATGTAAACCGCCAACGATTTCTGCGCCGTATTTTTTCAATAACCGTGCCGAGCAGCCCGCACCGTCTCCGCTAAACAATCCCATAGTAGCAACACAAAGTACTTTTTTATCCTTCCAAAGATCCGGATTGGCTTTGATAAAATCTTTTACCATGACGGGAACGTTTGAAAATTGAACGGGATATGCGAAAACAATAAAGTCATGCTGTGATAATAAATGTACTGCTTCTTTCTGTTCCATCGGAACAGCCTGTGCGGATTCATCCAGTAAACAGACAAGCTTCCGGATACAATGTTCTGTGTTTCCAGTTCCGCTTAAATAAATACCTATCATATTTTTTCACCGTAAACAAACTTAAAAACTGGTTTCATCTGTATCCCTTTATCCTCTACTGTCAATTTTACCGCCATTGACCGATTTCGGGAAGACCTGAAAACAAAAGCCTTCTTAAAATCGGTCAATGAAAAAAATAAAGAAGTTCATTCTTTTTTAAGATTTTTTAGAGGTTTTTTAGAGACTACTCTGATAGAATGGATAAAAAATTCGCAGAAAATTTGGATAAACTGTGGATTTGTATTTTATATGAGAGGAGAACGAAATGAAAAAGAAAGCAGGAAAAATGATCTTATTGACAGGGGTGCTGTGCATCCTGAGCCTTGCCGTATGCGCCTGTGGAAAGACGGAGGAAGCTCCGGATGCAGAGGATACGCAGGTGTTTCAAGGAGAACCGATTCAGGAGGATGATATAAAAGATGATGTTTCTACTCCGGAACCATCTGCGGAGGAAGATGGACTCAATGGCGGAGACAAGCAGGAAAGTCCGGAGACAGAAACAGAACCGGAATCCGGAGAAAACAGCAGCAAAGAAACAGATATCCTGTCAAAAGAACAGCTGGAAGCGCAAACTACATCCGGTACATCTGCGGAGTGGGTTGACAGCACTCCTAATCTGGAAGGAGATGCCAAAGACCTGAAGGACGGGCAGTTAACAGTGGTTGAATCTGTTACGGAAAAATCAGATAACGGCGGGGATATCATGGTATCTCCTGGCAGCGGGGATGATTCTGATTTTAATAAGGTTGCAGTTACATACGATGAAAATACGCTGTTTGCCATACAAACGATCTACGATGGAGGGGCCAGAGCTGAAATGTCAGCAGCAACAGCGGCAGACCTGGCATCCGGCCAGCACATTCAGGTATGGGGAAGTCCTTCAGGCAGCGGCCTGAAAGCAACCCGGATCTGTATTGTAAAAGTGGCATAAATGCCCTCTTTTTCGTGAAACATTTATGAACCCTGCATTTCTTTCACCAAAAAACCGGCATGTCTGAAAAATATTCCAAAAAGGTCACCTTTTCGCATCTCCAATGCGTGTCATAAGTATAACAGCATCCAACCGAAGAAGGTGTATGTAACAAACAGGATTTTAGGGCATGAAGTTAAAGCAGATAGAAATAACAGAAGTGTATGGGATTGTTTGTAACCCATGCCTAAATGCCGGAGGTGTCAAAGAGCAGCATGGACGCTGGATGCCGTTGGAATTTCATCAAGGTTGATGGTTTCATCGAGCATGGAAAGGAACAACGCCTAATAAAGGAAATCACCGGAAAGGAGAACATCAGTGAAAACATATAAACAGCTTTGGATGAAAAAATATACACCAGTTCTGATTATCGTTCTGCTTGTTTTGACGGCGATTCTGTATGGAATACGAAACGGCAGAAGTAATGGCAAAGGTGGTAACATCCTTGCCGGTGCAAGCCCGGATACAAGCGCCTTCCAGATGTATTATTTTGATGGGGAAACGGTTGCGGTCAGGACGTTGTATGACAGAGGTAAAGAAAAGGAACTGATTAAAAAAATCAATGCTATTCCTCTTCTGGAGGCAGAGGAAAGCGCCCTCTCCCAGATGGATATTCCTTTTTACGGGTTCTGGAGCAGCGATAAGGACGGCCATGATATTTCCGTGACAGCATCCGGCGGTGTCTGGCTTAAGAATGACGGGACGGTTTATAATGGGGATACGGAGTTGTCTCTTTTGTGGGAACAGATGGAAGGCAATGATGAGGACGATACCCTGAATGTCCTGGATTTTCCCAATGCAGGGCGCTTGTCTGCATATCACAGTCTCTTCCTTCTGAAAGCGGATGAGCAGACGGAAGAAGGCCCGGAGGGTCTGACTATGACAGTCGAGGACATCGGGACAAGTGAAATCACGGTACGGATTACGAATAAAAGCGGGGAGGATTTTTCCTATGGGGAATACTTCTCCCTCCAGAAGCAGATAGACGGACAGTGGTATACGATACCGGTAAGGGCGGATAACGTTGGTTTCCAGGATATTGCCAATATCCTTCCGGATGGGGAGAGTGCCAGCGAGACATACAATCTTGATATATATGGCACGCTGGAACCGGGGGTATACAGGCTGGTGGTGGAAACACTGGGGGCCGAGTTTCTTGTGGGCCACGGAAGGATGGCAGGAATAGAGGGGGAACTGGCCATTGAACCCCGAAAGGCGCCTTCCATTTAAAGCAGATAATGCAGGAGGATTTGCTGAAATTGTTCCGGAAAAGATGTCGGAGGGCTTTATAGAAAGTGAACTTTCGACCGGGGAATATATTGTCTGCAGAATTGAGGCAGAGAGTTTTGAAGAACTGGTACGGTGCATGGCCATTTCAAAAGCCTTGAAGTATAAAAAACATCCGGTATAATCATATACAGGTGGTGATAGAGGATGTTTCGGATTGGCGAATTTTCAAAATTGACACAGGTATCTGTCCGGATGCTGCGATATTATGACGAAGCAGGGCTTTTGTAGCCGGCAGAGGTTGACAGGTGGACGGGGCACCGTCTGTATTCGGTAGAGCAGATACCACGGCTTGACAGAATCCGGTATCTGCGTGACAGCGGCTTTCAGGTTTCTGAAATTGCCCTGGCGCTGGAAATGGATGACCATGCACTTCTGGTATCTCTTGATAAAAAATGTCTGGAGATTGAGCAGGCCATACAAAAAGAGCAGGAGAGGCTGCTGAAAATCGCAGTTGCGAAAGAAGAAATACAGGGGAGTAAAAGCGAGCTGCATTACCATATTTCCATGAAATCAATACCGGCCTGCCAGGTACTCTCCCTGCGCAGGACTGTACCGACCTATTACTCAGAGGGCGATTTATGGAAGGAGCTTTCTGCTTTTGCAGAAAAAGAGGAGATAGAAATATCCAGTGATACCTTTACCATTTATCATGATACGGAGTATCGGGAGCAGGATGTTGACATGGAAATATGCGCCCCTGTAAAAAAAGCGGGTGAAAACAGAGAGCCGTTTTGCTTTCGCATGACGGAGGCGGTACCGGCCATGGCCAGCACCATGGTATATGGGGAATTTTCAAATATTAAAGAAGCGTATCTGGCTTTTGCCAAATGGCTGCAGAAAAACAGCAATTATCAAATGTCTGCCCCGGTACGCCAGATTGTACACAGGGGCCCCTGGAATGAAAACGCCCCGGCAAAGTATCTGACCGAGCTCCAGATTCCGGTTGAGCCTTTACAAAATGTCCTGTGAAACATACAGGGCATTTTTGAATAAATGGGTAGTTTGCAGAGCTGCAGCTTATTTTTCCTCTTGTATCTTACATGGTGTGAGGTATTATACTGCTATTGTAAACAGAAATGGCAAATGTTCAGAAATGCACGGAGCAGTTTGCAGATGCATGGGCAGCTGTAAATTCTTCCAGATGGAGTGCATGTAAGAATGTCTGCGGGATTTAAAAGCAGGAGGTACGGTATGGAACAATATCAGTTGAAACCGATTGGAACGGTAAGAAATGACGAAAGCGGGACATGGATTGTGTTAGAGCCGGAGTATATTCCGGGTCTGGAAGCGTTGGAAGGATTCAGCCATATCAACGTGATCTGGTGGTTCAGCGGCCATGACAGAGAAAAAGACCGGAGTGTGCTGCTGACAGAGAAGCCCTACAGGGATGGGCCGGAGGTAATGGGCGTTTTTGCCACAAGATCGCCGCTGCGTCCTAATCCCATTGCCCTGACAGCAGCGGAAATCATTCATACTGATCAGGAGAAAGGGCTTATCCGGGTTACTTTCCTTGACGCAGACAATGGTACGCCGGTACTTGATATCAAGCCTTATACCCCCAGTCTGGACAGGGTGGAAACGCCGGGTGTTCCCGTATGGTGTAGTAAGTGGCCGAAAAGTACTGAGGAATCGGGCTATTTTGACTGGGGGCAGGTTTTCAATTTTTCATAGGAGGCTTTATGAAACTGCAGGATTACATGGATAAAAAGCCTGTTCTGGAAACCGGTCAGCTGATACTGCGTCCATTGCAAGTCAGTGATGTTGCGGATTTGAAGGAATGGATGGGTGCTCCTTCGCTGTATCAATACTGGGGAAAGCGTCCTGGTAAAGGTGACCTGAACCCGGAGCTGTTGTTCCAGAAAAAAGTGAAACCAACAAAAAGCTTTCACTGGGGTATCGTCCATAAAAAAGACGATAAAGTGGTGGGGGAGATGTGGGTCTATCTCATTGAAAAGGACCGTATGGCAAAAGTGGCATTCCGCCTGTCCCCGGATTATCAGGGAAAAGGCCTTATGGCAGAGGCGCTGGCAAAAGTGGTGGTCTTCTGTTTTGAGGAAACGCAACTGCAAAGGCTCTGGTCGGATGTCCACATTCAGAATATTGCGTCATATAAAACACTGGAAAAGGCCGGATTCAGGCGGGAGGGCCATATCCATGAGGGGAAAATGGTTAATACCTGGTGTGATTACTATTTATACGGCATGACGAAAGCAGATTATGCAGAGATTGTAGATAAAGGTTTGGATACAGGCCGAAAACAGTATCGGTGTAGCAACGCCCGTGGTAAGAAGCTTTGCAAAAAAAGTCGGAAAATCGCAGGAGCTGGCATTTGAACTGTGGGATACAAAATACCACGAGGCAAGGATGCTGGCTGTCCTGTTGATGAATCCGAAAATAACAACAGAAGCGGTAGCAGAGAGGCTGCTTAGTGATGTGATGTCCTGGGATTTATGCGACCATTTGTGTAAAAATTTATTCCTGAAAATGGAGTGCAGAGATACTTTTATTACGGAATGGATGCAGGAACCGCAGCTTTATAAAAAAAGGGCGGCATTTGTACTGATTGCAGCTTCTGTGATACATGATAAGAAACTGGAAAATGATATGGTGGATGGTTATCTGGAACTTATTATGCGGTATGCGGACGATGAGCGGGAGCATGTAAAAAAAGCTACCTCCAGTGCACTGAAGGAAATTGGGAAAAAGGACTTTCATTATAATGAAAAGGCGCTTTTACTGGCGCATGAATGGACGGAAAGAGGAAATAAAGCACAGAGGTGGATTGGAAAGGATGCGTTAAGGGAGCTGGAAACAATGGTAAAGGCAGAGGGACGCGGACGACTGATCTCTGCGAATACCAGAATGGGAAAGGAAACATATTAAGGGAACAAATCATAGGAGGTTCGGGATGAATGAGAAATTTTTTGCACTTCCGAAGGAAAGGCAAGAGCAGATCATAAATGCGGCATATGAGGTATTTTCCAGGAACAGCTATAAAAACGCATCTATGTCCAGGCTTGCAGATGCCGGTGGTGTATCCAAATCTCTGCTGTTCCATTATTTCTTAAATAAAAAAGAACTATATCTGTACCTTTGGGGACATGCGGGCAGGCTTTATCATGAGAAAGTAATGAAGTGCCATACGCAGACCACAGATTTTTTTGAGATCATTTGCCAGAGAGTCCTGGCCGGCTGTGTATTTATGAGGGAGACCCCGACAATATACCTGTTTACATTGAGGGCGTTTTTTGAGGAAAATCCTGAAATCAAAGAAGAAGTCCGGCGCAATAACAAGGCTGCATTTATCCATGGAATAGACGATATACTAATTCCAGCAGATATGGACCTGTTCCGGCCTGGCATTGATATGCAGTTGTTATTAGAGGAGATCAATGGTTATCTTTTTAGCTGTTACTGGAAGATGTTTTCATTCGGTGAACTTGACCCGGATTTTCTGGAAAAGGATTTTATGAAGAGGATCTGGCAGTGGAAGAGGGTATATCTGAGAGAAAGGAACGATTAAGATGGCAATTTCTGATGTACGCATATGTTGCTACAGGAATCAGCCATTCCCTTTCTATTGGAAAAGGCTGTGGACCGACTCATCATTTCTATGATTTGTATAAGTATGGTCTTTCGTCATTGCTGGCTGCCATTGTTATGACGGGATGTAAAACGGAAAAATACAAAAGCATGGAAGCGCATGGCAAGTAAAACAGCGGCCTGCTGATTTGGCAAGACCGCTGTGATGCAGATAGCAGTAAATTGTATTATTACAAAGTTGCTGCATTAGTTTAATTTTGTCAGATTTTCATTCATCTTTTTTAAGATGGACTCCTTTTGCTCTGGGGTTACGGTCTTGTCTTTTACGGCCTGATCTAAAAGCTTTGTTACATCTTCTATGTCCTTCTTATAATTTTCCGCAGTCAATTCCTCAGCGCTTTTTGCCAGATCCGGCCTCATAACGATAGTAGGATTAAAAGCAACTATGGTGGTTTCGGTGGATACACTAAAAGCGCCTTTATAGATGACAAATTCGCCTTTGCCGTTGTCTGCTTTTAGTTTGGCCAGATCTGCTTCCATGGCCTTGACATCCGCATGATTAGCACCCATGTACTTTTTAATCTGATTGATGGTTTCTTCGTATTCTGCTGGAGTGTAAAGTTCAAAAAGTCCCCCCAAAGTGGGATCTTCGACTGAATTCTGGACTGCCTGGGTCTGAACAGCAGTTGTCTGCAACGCAGGAGCTGCTCCATAAGCAGTTGTGCTGGCTGCCGTGAGCATAAGACACATGATTCCTGTAGCTGTAAGTTTTCTCTTAGTATGATTTAACATGGTATAAATCCTTTCTTTTATTATTTTTTCTATGACAGGTGCGCATCCTTTTGTAAAAAGATATACTATTGTGATAGTCTATCTGAGATAAAGACTACCATAATAGTCTTGACGTGTCAACGGATATTTTCTGACGAATTTCTGACGAATTCTGGTTACAGATGTTGGTAGATATTACTGCCACACAACAGATGGTATTACTCGTTGACATCAACAGACTACCGTGATAGTATATAGGAGATATACGACTAATAGCATACATAAAACGAATATACGAGGTGAAGATAGGTATGAAAAAAACACTGTTTGACTCAGAGAGAAAGGTAATGGAAGTCATCTGGAAAGAAGGGGAGGTTACGGCCAAGCAGATTTCCCTGATCTTACATGATTCCATCGGCTGGAATAAGAATACCACCTACACGGTCATTAAAAAGTGCGTTCAGAAAGGTTTTATTGAGCGTCTGGAACCAAATTTTGTCTGCAGAGCCCTTGTTTCCAAAGAACAGGCGGTTCAGGATGATGCCCGGGAATTTATAAACAGTGTCTTTGACGGCTCTGTTCCCATGCTGTTTTCAGCCTTGTTATCCCAGAAATCCTTGTCAAAAGAGGAGTTGGAGGAGTTAAAGCGAATGATTAACGAGGTGGAGTGAGTCTATGAAAGTATTGCAGATGAGCCTTGCGGCTTCTTTCCTGATTCTAGTTATCATGCTTTTTCGGAAGCTTTTTTCTGCAAGAATGCCCAGGCAAGTTTTTTCGTTTCTCTGGATACTTGCCTGGTGTAAGCTGATGATTCCCATATCAGCAGGGATTCCCATTCCTGTGGCGGATGGATTAGTCGAATTTATGCCGGATATAACCTCCCCCCTATCCCTCCCGGCAGGGACCTGGCAGGCAGCCAAGGCATGGCCGGATTTTGACCGGAATATATTAAAAATTTTGTGGTCTTCCGGCGCTTTGGTTTTCGGCCTGTATTTAGGGCATGTTCATTTTGCCAGCATGAAGAAATACCGCACCGCAGTTCTTATAGAGAAATCTTCCTGGATCCACAGTTGGCTAGAATATAAGAACTTTTTTCGCAGAATCACAGTCCGGATTTCGGACGAGATTGATTCCCCCTTAACCTACAACATCTTATTCCCGGTGATTCTTCTTCCAAAACAGACAGACTGGAGGGACAGGGAAAGCTTGGAGCTGATTTTGGAACATGAACTGGCTCATATCCGGCACCTGGACGCCCTGAAAAAGCTGTGTCTGGCTGCTGCCTGCGTCTGCCACTGGTTCAATCCCCTGGTGTGGATTATGTATGCATTGGCTAGCAGGGATATGGAACTGGCCTGCGATGAAGCGGTGGTTCGGGCAGTGGGGAGGGATAAACGAAAAACTTATGCCAATTTGCTGGTAGAGCTGGAAGCAAAGAGGGCAGGGATTAATCTTCTGACTTCCGGCCTGGGTCAAAGTCTTATGAAGGAACGTATCCTTCATATCATGCATATAAAAGAAAAAATCTCCCTTTGGGGAATCATGCTGTCCATTGCAATGACCGTAAGCTGCATAGCAGTCTACGGTGTGGTGCCATCCAGTGCTTTTACTCTGGAATCTTGGGATGATGACCCGACCCTTGGAGGGATTTTTGAGATGTATACGGTGGAAGAGTATCAGAGGATTGTAGAAGTTGTTAAAGAGGACAGAGGAGAGGGGGATCCGGATGTCATAGCCATGGAACGGGATTTGGCCCGTCTGAAGGCTGACAGAGAAAAAGGGGAGTTTGTCATCTATAAAGGAGCGTTTCCGATAGAAACAGAAACGGTCATGGTAGCTTTCAACCCAACTATTGTCATGCGGCCGGAACTTGTGAACCGGAATACGCCTTTGACTGCTGAAACATACAGAAATGATATGGAAGAAGTGACAGAGATTTTGGAAGATGCAGCGGCAGATGGATTTTTGACAGAAGCGCAGAAGAAAAGAGTACTGGACAAAATGGAAGAGAATCTGGCCAGGCTGGAATAAGCGCAGATGTGCCCCGCTTCCTATCAAATTTGTTTTGGCAATCCTCAGAATATCTGTAATGTGAAACTGTCACCATACGCACTGGAATATCTTACAGAGCTTAAAAAATGTTGCATCAAGCTGGCGGTTGCCACGGGTCTGCCGAAAGAATTGTTCCTGTCCTGATAAACATGCTGGAATGCTTGTGTAAAAAGCATGAGCGAAGCAGAATCTTCGGAAGTGAGAAATAGAATATATCCATCTGCCTTACAAAAAAGAATAAGTCTGTAAGCTTTTCCTTGCTTACAAACTTATTATACGAGGAGTGAATTTAAATTGAAAATATCAGGGACCAAGCTTGGGGTAATTTCAATCATGGTAGCCATATGCCTGTCGGGATGTACGAAAAATAATGATTTTGTTGATAACTGTGATTTGGAAATAGCAGAGCAGGTAACAGATATTATGCAGGCATCACAGAGAGGACGTTATGACCTGAAGAATTGCGAGGTTGTCGTTACAGAAGAAAGCAAAGAAGACGGGGATGTAGTCAGGAGAATGACATTTCAGGCAGACTGGAAGGGATCAGGGAACCAGAGGATGACCCATTGATAAAAGGAATGCTTCAGGCCATGGATGAGCTGGAATTGTCTGAGGAGAAAGAGGCAGCAAGGAATATCATAGATGGATATATCGTGGAAATGAATAGTGAGCCGGAATCGGAAAGAATAGAAACAAAGTTCGTTGCAAAAATTTCTCTGGAAAACGAAACGTTTGAACTGTTTTACCCCTTTGTACAGGAGGGGGAGGAAACCTTGCTTCCGTCACGGCACAAATTGACGATTACATCCGCAACAATGGAAACTGGCATATAATTGTCACCGATATATCGGACAGCGTCGCGGCAGGGATTGGCGAGCATAGGAATGTCAATAAATCCGGCTGGATTGGAGTTTGTCTGGCGGTTATTTTCTTAAATACGCTGAACTCTCAATTTTTTCCGGAAATGCCGCTCCGGGTTAGCTGGAATGGAGTGCTGGGTGGAGCGGTGATAGGCTTTGTGACAGTCATGCTCGCGTCTGGTTCTCCCACAAAAAAAGCAGCAGCGGTATCTCCGCAAGCTGCTGTGACAGGAAATATCAATCATAAAAACAATTTGAGGATTAAAAATGCATCCAGTACTAGGCTGCTCCACGTAGATACCGCTATGGGACTCAAGCATGCCTTTTCCAATAAAAAGAGCATGGTGTTCATAACAGGCTCTTTTGCCATCAGCATTGTTCCAGGCTGGCAGGATACCATAGTTCGGCGGCAAGGCCAAAAGCGGTTGGTTTTTGGCAGGCAATATTTACTACCCATGCTTTGGAATCATCAAATATTTCCGCCTTTCGTCCCCGCCCGTGAGAATCTTCCAGAGCTGCCGCTACCCCGGATTCCATAAATTTTTGCAGGCAGAGGCGAACCGTAGGAACTGTGATGTCCAGTTTCTCCGCAATAAACTCATTGGAAAGCCTCTGGGATTTTAAGAGAAGTATTTTTGCTCTTTTATAAACTCTGGCCTGAACCGTTCCTTTTTGAGTGACTGATGTCAGATATCGCAACTCGTCATCAGTAAGCGAAATTGAATTTGCGTTTTTAGGCATAAGTTCTTTCCTCCGGATTTGGTATAAATAAGAGTATACCATAAAGAGGAATAACATAAAGTTATTTAAAAACATTTATACTAGTAGATAGCTTAAAAAGACAATCATAGCGGAAACCGCCTCCTACGCCATAACAGGCTGCATTGTGGGAAGCGTTTTAGGGCTTTTGCTACACCGCTTCCTCTACGAACTTATGATCACTTCAAACTGGGGTGACCTCTGGCAGCCGCCCATCGCTGTATTAGCTGTTACTATTCTTGCCGCGCTTCTGACAACGTTTGCTTCTGTTCATTTTGTCTCTGGAAAGCTAAAGTACTCCATCCAAGCAGGATGTAAACGTGCCGGTGGAACAGTCCCGTGAAACCAGGAAAACCAGCCTGCACTTGCTGGAGTAAGAGATGCATGACCACAATCTGAATTATATGCTCTACCTGCTCTCTGGTACAATCTCTGAGGGGCTGCAGACCATCTTTGATACGGCAAAAAGGTTGTAAAGGAAAAGCCTTCATCCTGCCTGCCCTGACGGCACGGATTGCGGCCTATATAAGGCGGGACATCCGCGGAGCCTCCACTTTGTTACATTGGAAGCAATCCGATGATAGTGAACACTTTTTAAATTCCCGGCATTTACCGAGGCGGCTCCGGGACTGGGTTCCGACGGATACCTGTTGGGTACCAGAGAGCAATTTGAAGGGATTGCCAGTCGGGAGGATGTGGCCTGGGCCAGCTTTGTCAGGGAATGCAGCGCGGCTCTCATCCACAATCAGGGGCTTTCCGGGGTAGAAACACGTTTATTTGCCCCAGTCCCATCATAGGCATCAATCCTGGAAGTGGCAATGACGGGCCGGCCCAGACGAGTTACTTCTATTTTACTAAAAGTGGGGAGAAAATTTATATAACTGAAGCAAGAAAACCCAGTAAAATTAAGGGATTTGGCAATTTAACAATTGCCTATCAAAACTAATTTAAAGGAGATAATTATTTATGATTCCGAACACACAAAAAATAGGCTATTTCTATATTAAGTATGGAGAGTTGAAGGAACTCCCGTTAAATGTCAGGGATTTTTGCACATCCATATCTGATGAGGAATATGATGAAGAATTGCGTACAGTTATACCGGCATGGTTTGAAAGCAAAGAAAATTATGATAAACTCATTCATAAAGAGTATCAAAATATCATGCCTATGACTGCTGAAGTAATACCTTCATTAACATGTCCATACCGCTGCGAGCAATGTTCTTACCGCCCACAAAAAGAACAATTGGGATTGTGGAACCATCAAACCTCCAAAAATAAACACACAGAAATGACAAAAGAAACAATGGATATTGTCATAAATCGTTTAATTCAGGCGGGGACTAAGTATATCGTCTTTACAGGTGGCGGAGAGCCATTATGTAACGCTGAGGTAACACTACATGGTATGAACTTAGCGCAGAAAAACGATATGTGTATTTGTTTATATACAAATGGCTTTATGATAAACAGTTCTATAGCATCTGAATTAATGACAATTAATCCTTATGCTTGCCGGATTAGTATATATGGCTTTGACGAAATTGGATATTCAAAATATACTAATACTGAAAAATGTGGCTATGAAAAGGTATTTAAGAATATTCGTACATTAGTTGATAAACATGAAGAGTTGAACTCCAAAACCGCAATTTCACTTTCCTTTTTACTCCATCCGCAAATGTTTGAACATATTGAAGACATTGAAAGCTTTAATATATTAGATATGTTAATTAAGCATCTTGGATCGGATTATTTGAAAAGGATCTCGACAGTTCGTTTTACGCCAGCTATTGATTACTATGGAGGAGAACAAACAAATCAACAATTTTTCGGTAAAATATTTGAACAGGTGGAAAAGAGCCGCCAAAAAGGATTGACAGAATATGGTGTACAACTAAAGCCATACTATCACCGTATTGAAGATTTATATTCAAAAAAACCGTATTCAAAATGTTATGCTTGCGGATTATATGCTGAAATCGGGCCTGATGGCAATATGTATCAATGTTGTGAGCGATTGCTCATGGAGGAATATTCTATAGGAAATCTTAAAAGGAATTCTATCAAAGATATTTATTCCTCACAGAATAGAGCGAATGTATTACGTAATGTTAATAATAAGATTCTTGATTGTCCTCCTGTCTGCAAACCTCATGAAGCAAACAAGCAATTCTCAGAGGTATTTGAAGGAGCGGAGAAATCCATTGGCTTATATGAGTTGTGGTTTGACTTACTTAAAGTCATTGCAAGAGATAATGGCGTTTTTGGGGAATATAATCCCTTTGAAAGCTAAAAGAGGGGTGGGAAAATGAATAAACATCAAAAAATGATATTTTCAGGAGCTTATTACACTTTCCTGACTAGCGGTTTAGTGTCCATGATAATTAACTCAATTATGCCATTTATCATGGACGATTATCAACTAACATATGATTTAACAGGCACACTCTTATCGCTGCTATCTACAGGGAATCTTGTTGCTACTTTTGTAATTGCATTCATAATCAAATCAATAGGACGAAAGAAAAGTGCAATTATTCTCTCCATGGCTGTTTCCATAGGGCTGGTTTCCATTTTAGCCTCCCCTTTATTTATTACTATGGCTATTGGATTTCTGCTTATAGGTGTAAGTAGAGGCAGCATCAGCAATATCAACAACTCAATTGTTAATGACTACTCAGAAGGTGAAGCTCGATGGCTCAACTATTTGCATATGTTTTATTCTGTTGGAGCCTTTATTGCCCCTATCCTGGTGATACTGCTAATGTATTTGCATTTATCCTGGCGGCAGGTATTATTAATTTCTCTGATTTTTCCGATTACAAGTTCTGTAATTTATATTTTATTGCCTATAGACATTAAAACTACTAAAGAGCAGAATAGTGGTCCTAAAAAGAGGTTGCCTTATTATAAAAACTTGAATTTTTGGATTTGTTGTGGTATTCTATTTTTTTATGTTGGTGCTGAGAATGCAGTGAATGGCTGGTTAGTAACATACCTAAAAAACTCAGGAATAATGACAGCGAGTTATGCTCAAGGATTATTGTCATTATTATATCTAGTTATGGTAATTGGTAGAATATTAGGTGCTAGATTATCAGACAAATTCAAAAAAACATATTTATTACTTATTTCGGCTATAGGTGCTTTGCTTACGTTTTCAATATTTATATTTTCAAGCAATTTAGTGTTGATTACCGCAGCTATTGTAGGAATTGGATTTTTCTTTGCTCCGGTTTACCCGACTTCCATTGCAGCATGTGGTGAAGCACTGGAGGGAAGCAGTTTAGCAATGGGGACATTATTAACCATGGCTGGTTTTGGAAAAATCATTATGCCCTATCTTGTTGGATTAATTGCTTCTAAAATCAACATTTTTGCAGGTATGGCGTCTATATTAGTTGTACTCTTTTTAATGGTTGCATTTATCCTGGTACTAATAGTTAAGAATAAGAGTAAATAAGTGTTAATTTAGAAGGGAGTGTTTATAATCAAAGTTCCAGAATTGAAACAAGCAGAAGCATATCTAAATTGGGCAGAAAAATGTAATCCCGGTCCTTGGGTTGCGCATTCTAAGGTAGTTGCAAGAGCTGCTGGAGAAATTGCGATTGCCTGTAAGTTAGATAAAGAGACTGCACAAGTTATCGGATTGTTACATGATTTAGGACGATATAAAGGCGTAACAGCTATGATGCACATTTTTGATGGCTATGAGTATCTTTTAAATGAGGGCTATGAAGATGCAGCACAAATTTGCATTACACATTCTTTTCCGATACAAGATATATCTGTATATAGCGGAGAAAATGATTGCCCAGCAGAAACATACAAAAAAATTAATTCTATTCTGCTTAATGCACAATATACGGATTATGACCGTTTAATTCAGCTATGTGATAGTTTAGCTTTACCCGCAGGAGTATGCTTATTAGAAAAACGGTTATTCGATGTTGCACTTCGACACGGTGTTAATGAGTACACAATACCGAAATGGAAGTCTATATTTACTATATGGAAGTATTTTACAAAAAAAAGTGGAATAAATTTATACACGCTTTTTGAAGAAGTAAATTCTGTGACTTTTGAAAAGTAATACTTTGTTTTTATTATGGCTTTAGCCAGTTGAGTGTGTTGGAGTTTCTCTGGTGAGGAACGGAGACGCGCGAAACAGAAAACCATCTGCTTCGCGGGTGGTGCAGCAAGTGCTTATAGCATAAAAATCGCCTTTCCGTTAGAATAGAGTTGTTCAAGCTACTATCTAAGAAAGGAAAGGTGATTTTAATGGCACACAAGAATCATGATATGGCACATACAAAGTGGATGTGCAAATACCACATAGTGTTCACTGTAAGCGCTTTATAATCGACCGGATAGCAAAACTCCAACTTTTGTGAGATACTTC
>ERZ894236.856-NODE-856-length-28639-cov-75.8701_pt1 | contig 28639 bp, 25 predicted proteins | sample MGYA00380297_ERZ894236 | MGnify/ENA primary metagenome ERZ894236 (study PRJEB32331, sample SAMN06328420) | human gut metagenome | biome: human gut microbiome; feature: stool | host: Homo sapiens | collected 2014-08-04 ... | reverse complement strand
ACAGATATAAGAGTTGGAAGTTACAGATAGCTGCTTAATCAGCAGACACTAATTAGGAAGGAATTGTCTGAAAATTGAAATTATTAAGGAATTTGGAAAATCCAGAAAAAGAATTTACGCCGATTCCATTCTGGTTTTTAAATGGAGATTTGAAGAAAGAAGAATTAGAACGTCAATTAGAAGATTTTGCAGAACATGGAGTCTACGGAGTGGTATTGCATCCAAGAATGGGCTTGCCTAAAAGAATTAAATATTTAGAGTCTTCATTTTTTGACTATATTCGTATAATAGTAGAAAAAGCAGCAGCTTTGGAAATGAAGGTGGTACTGTATGATGAAGGCATGTACCCATCAGGTTCCGCGTGTGGTAAAGTAGTAGAAGGACATCCGGAATTTGCAAGTCAGGGAATTGCACTTGTAACAAAGCAAGAGCCGGGGGATGAGATTATTGCGCAGATGGAAGGAGCTGTTTTAGTTGTTCGAAAAAGCGGTGGGACATTGCGTGGAATTCATTGGGGAGAGGATGATGGAGAACCATTCGCACCTGCGAGTGCAGATATTTTAAATCCGATGGCAGTAGATCGGTTTATTATGTTGACACATGAGGCTTATTATAAAGAATTAAAAGAGTATTTTGGAAATACAATTATTGGATTTTTTACAGATGAACCAAGTATTCTTGGAAGAAATTCAAAAGAGGGCCTCTTTCCATGGACACAGAATTTTGCAGAAGAATTTAGAAAAGCAGGTGGAACATTGAAAAATCTTGTGGCAATGTTTAGAGGAGAGAAAAATGAAGATACGGCATTATATGAAAAAATGATTTTGCAGAAAGAAAGTCAAAATTATTATGGAAAACTTTTTTCTTGGTGTGAGCAACATAAAATTGCATTGATGGGACATCCACATCAAAGTGATGATATTGAAGTGCAGAAATATTTTCACATACCAGGACAAGATTTGGTACTTCGCTGGGTTTCGCCTGAAACAGGGGGCGTAACAGGAATGGATTCCACAATGGGAAAATGTAGTGCTGATGCGGCAAGGTTGATGGGAAGAAGGCGTAATTCAAATGAATGTTTTGGCGCATGTAATAAAGATAACAACCCATGGCAACTTTCGGGCGGGGACATGAAGTGGTATTTAGATTGGCTGGCAGTGCGAGGCGTGAATTTGTTTATTCCTCATGCATATTATTATAGTATTGAAGGGAGAAGAAAAGCTGAGCGTCCCCCGGATGTTGGCCCTAACAATATATGGTGGAGACATTATGAAAAATGGGCAACGTATATGAAACGTCTGGCATTTATGATGACAGATTGTAAACTGTATGCTTCAACAGCTGTGTTATGTCACAACAGAGACTTAAAAGAAGACGAAGTTCGGCCACTTTTTGAAAATCAGATTGGATTTCAATATCTTCCAGAAAGTGTGTGGAAAGATTGTAGAGTAGATGAACATGGATTTTGGTATCAAGGACAGTGCTTTCAAGCTGTTATCGGAGATATCTCTAAATTTCCAGAAGCAAGGCGTTTGAACGATAGACAGGTAGTATCGGATTGCATTTGTATACCATCCATGCCAGAATTAAGAGTTGTACATTTTGAAAGATTAGAAACAGAGTGCTGGTTTTTAGTGAACGAGGGAAACCAGATGTTACAAATGGAATTAATTCTCCCGACAGAAAAATTAATTGGAATCTATGATTTGTGGTGTGGAAAAGCAGCAAAACTGGAATCAGAAAAGGTGGAAAAAGGACGTAAAATTTCGTTAGAAATTCCAGAGAGAGGAAGCGTATTATTATTTGTATGTTCTAAAGAAGAGTATAATCTTCTTCCGGATCCAGTGTCAGACGTTTTAAAAATTAGTCCTCAATTTATATTAATCCAAGAAAATGAAGATAAAGTACAGAAAGAATATCAAGCAATATTGAATATTTCGGAAGAAGAGCTATCTCATAAGGAAATCAGAATTTATTTTGATGCAGAGGAAATGGTAGAACTTACGATAAATAAGAAGTTTGTAGATGCTGAATTTTGGTCCCCTCAAGTGTTTGAAGTGAAAGCCTTTCTTCAACCTGGAAAAAATGAGTTAGAAGTAACAGTGACAGGAAGTTTGGCGAATATTTATGGAAACAAGTATGTATGGTATGGGATTAAAGACCAGTGAAATGACGGTATATTTCAACAGGCATAAAATTGTGATTCACCAAATCATCACTTTACCTCAAAAAAGTACTTGACAAATCCCAAATAGGACATTACAATAAGACACATCAAAAGCAAAACCGATGAGAAAGAAGAGTAGGTTTTAAAAGAAATCACAGAGAGCAGCAGGTGGTGAGATTGCTGTATGGATTTTAATTCTGAATGGACTTTCGAGGGCGGCCTGAAATGAAAAGAGTAGGCGTCGTCGGGAACCGAACCCGTTATCAATCAGGAGCGTATGTCAGTACGTGAGAAAGTGGACATTTGTCAATTTGAGTGGTACCGCGATAGTAAATTTGTATTTATTACCGTCTCAAGCATATAGCTTGAGGCGGTTTTTTTGTACGATTACTGTAAAGTATCAGCTTGTATCCACATGATCGGCTCCTTTGCTTTTGGAATATAATATAAAAAAGGAGAATCAAATTATGAAGAAAAGAGTATTTGCGGTTATTTTAGGAAGTGTAATGGCAGTAAGCCTGATGGCATGTGGAACAAAGGAAAAAGAGGCAGAAGACGGTACAAAAATATATACGGTGGGAATCTCGCAGTTTGCGGAGCATGGTTCGCTGGATAACTGCCGGGAAGGATTTATCGAAGGACTCAAAGAAGCCGGATTTGAAGAAGGAAAGAATCTTGAGATCCAAGAGGAAAATGCAGCGGCGGATCAGGGTACAGCCAAACAGATCAGTGATGGATTTGTTTCTGATGATGTGGATCTGATCTGTGGAATTGCAACTCCAAGTGCACAGTCGGCTTATAATTCTGCAATGAATACAGAAATCCCGGTAATCTATACAGCGGTAACAGACCCTAAAGCAGCAAAACTTGCAAATGATGACGGATCTCCGGTGGGAGAAGTGACAGGTACAAGTGATGAGCTGCCCATCAAAGAGCAGTTGGAAATGATCCGCAAGATGCTTCCGGATGCAGAAAAAATCGGAATTCTTTACACGACCAGTGAAGTCAATTCCGCATCTGCCATCGAAACATACGAAGAACTCGCAGAAGATTATGGATTTGAGATTGTGAAAAAAGGCGTGACCCAGACAGCGGATATTTCGCTGGCAACGGAAGAAATTCTTTCGGAAGTGGACTGTCTGACAAATCTGACAGACAATACGGTTGTCAATTCGCTGGCAACGATTTTGGATAAAGCAAATGAAAAGAAAATCCCGGTATTCGGAAGCGAGATCGAACAGGTGAAACTTGGCTGCCTGGCAGCAGAGGGGCTGGATTATGTGGCGCTTGGAAAACAGACCGGAAAGATGGCGGCAGAAGTATTAAAAGGGGAAAAGAAAGCATCTGAAATGAATTATGAAACGATTTCAGAGCCGGGGCTTTATATCAATACAAAAGCGGCAGAAGAACTGGGTGTGACTGTTGACGAGGAACTGCTTGCTGATGCGGCAGAAACATTTGACAGTATTTCCAAATAACAAAGCAGCAGGAATGGAGAGGGTTTGAGATGGATATTTTGATAACGATTTTGGAACAGGGACTGATTTATGGAATCCTTGCGCTGGGAGTTTATATCACCTATAAAATTTTAGATTTTCCGGATCTGACAGTGGATGGAAGCTTTCCTCTGGGTGCAGCCGTAACGGCAGCTATGATCACGCAAGGTATGAATCCATACGTGACGATTCCGGTATCATTTCTGGCGGGGGCTGCGGCAGGGATCTGTACGGGACTGATCCATGTCAAAGGAAAAGTCAGAGATCTCCTCTCCGGTATTATTATGATGACGGCACTTTGGACGATCAATCTTCGAATTGCAGGAAAGGCCAATGTTCCGATTTTTGGAGAAGAGAATATTTTTGATAACGAGACGATGAATGGGATTTTCTCAGGCGGCGCTGCAAAATACAAAGTTCTTGTTGTAGTTTTGGTAATTGCTCTGATTGTGAAAATCCTGTTGGATCTGTATCTGCAGACAAAATCAGGATTTCTTCTTCGGGCAGTGGGCGATAATGCAAATCTGGTTACTTCTCTGGCAAAAGATCAGGGAAATGTGAAAATATTAGGACTGGCGCTGGCCAATGGAATGGTAGCGATGGCAGGGGGGATTTTCTGCCAGGAGCAGCGGGTCTTTGAAATTTCCAGCGGTACAGGGGCCATCGTGATCGGACTGGCGAGTGTGATCATTGGAACCAGCCTGTTTCGGAATCTGACATTTTTAAAAGCAACGACAGCGGTGCTGATCGGTTCTGTGGTATACAAAGCCTGTGTGGCGGTTGCATTGAAGTTTTTTGAACCACAGGATATGAAACTGATCACAGCAGCATTGTTCCTGGTGATCTTACTCATCGGAATGGAACGGAAAAAGAAGGTGAAGACAAATGCTTGAGTTAAAACATATTCATAAATATTACAATCCTGGGACAGTCAATGAAATGTGTCTGTTTGAAGATTTCAATCTGACAGTAGAGAAGGGAGATTTTGTTTCTGTAGTAGGCAGCAATGGTTCCGGAAAGACTTCTATGCTCAATATTCTCTGCGGCAGTATTCCGGTGGAAGCGGGGCAGATTTTGATGCAGGGAGAAGACATTTCCCGCATGAAAGAATACAAAAGAAATCGGAAGATTGGAAGGGTGTATCAGAATCCGGCGCTTGGAACCTGTCCCTCTATGACGATTCTGGAAAATATGTCTCTTGCGGACAATAAGGGCAGATTTTATGGTCTGGGGAAGGGGATCAATAAAAGCAGAAAGTCTTATTATCAGGAACTGTTAAGCCAGTTGAATCTGGGGCTGGAAAACAAGCTGAATGTGAAAGTCGGTTCCCTCTCCGGCGGGCAGCGTCAGGCAATGGCGCTTTTGATGTCGACTATGACGCCCATTGATTTTCTGATCCTGGATGAGCATACAGCGGCGCTGGATCCGAAGACCGCGGATCTGATCATGGAATTGACCGATCAGATTGTGAAACAAAAAAATCTGACAACGATTATGGTGACGCACAATCTCCGTTATGCAGTGGAATATGGCAATCGTCTTCTGATGATGCATCAGGGAGAGGCAGTCATGGATCTGCCAGCAAAAGAAAAAGAAGCATTGAAGGTGGAAGATATCCTGGAAAAATTCAATGCGATCAGTATTGAATGTGGAAATTAAAAAAGGCATCTGTCCGGCAGCGGACAGATGCTTTTAAAATGGAGAAAAAGAGGAAGTGTCTGTCAAAAAATTCTTGACAATAAAAAATCTCCTCCGTATAATAATTAAAAGTTAGGAAGCTAACTATATAAAACAAAGGGGATGGGAACATGCAGGAGACAGAGGATAAGACCAGTTGTATGCATACTGGCCGGATGATCCATATTCTTTCACATCAGATGAAGCGCAGGAATGCATCGGCAGCTGTTCAGGACGATGAGCTGACCGCAATGCAGAGGCATGTATTGAATTACATTCTGTTAGAGACGTTGCATCGAGAGTTGTATCAGAAAGATATTGAGGAAGAATTTCAGATTCGAAAATCTACAGCCACAGGAATTCTGCAGCTGATGGAGAAGAATGGATTTATCTGCAGAGAATGTACCAAACAAGATGCCAGATTAAAGCGGATCGTACCGACTAAAAAGGCGGAAGCGCTCAGACCCAAGATCTTAGAACATATCCGGGATACCGAAAGGCGGCTGGTAGAAGGGGTATCCGAGGAAGAGATAAAGATATGCAGAAAGGTACTTTTGCAGATGATCCGAAATCTTGCAGAAAGCAAAACAGAAAAAAAGGAGGAAGACGAGAACAATGAATAAGACACTTTTAAAATCAGTCCGGGAATATAAAAAACAGTCTGTGCTGGCTCCATTTTTCGTAATCCTGGAAGTTTTGATGGAAGTTCTGATTCCGATGGAGATGGCAAAGATCATTGATGTTGGAATTGCAAAGGGAAATTTAAGTTATATCGTGCAGCGTGGAGTGATTCTGGTGATCATGGCAATGATCGCGCTGTATTTCGGAGTTGTGGCAGGAAAAATGGCAGCTGTTGCCAGCGCCGGATATGCAAAGAATCTCCGACATGATATTTTTTATAAAGTACAGGAATTTTCATTTAAAAATATTGACCGATTTTCCACATCCGGTCTTGTCACACGTATGACAACAGATATTACCAATGTACAGATGGCGTATATGATGAGCATCCGTCTTCTGGCAAGAGCACCGATCATGATTGTATTATCATGGGTCATGACACTTCTGATCAACAAAAAGATTGCCCTGTTATTTCTGATCATTATTCCATTGCTTGGGGGAACGCTGATCTTTATTGCAAAGAAAGCACATCCTCATTTTATCAAAGTATTTGACGAATATGATATTTTGAATAATTCCGTACAGGAAAATGTCAATGCAGCCCGTGTGGTCAAGGCATTTGTACGAGAGGATCATGAGATTGAAAAATTTCATGGGATTTCCAGATATGTATATACTCTGTTTACAAAAGCAGAGAAGATCGTGGCATGGAACTCACCGGTTATGCAGTTTACCGTTTATACCGTGATGCTTTTCATGGTAGCGATCGGTGGAAGAGGAATCGTGTTTGGTACGATGGCAACCGGAGAACTGACCAGTGTGATCGTATATGCATTCCAGATTATGATGTCATTGTCCATGGTTACATTTGTGTTCGTTATGATCATGATCGCAGAAGCATCAACAGACCGTATTACAGAAGTGTTGAAAGAAGTACCGGAGATGCAGGATCAGGAGAATGCGGTAACAGAAGTGGCAGATGGAGACATTTGGTTTGAGCACGTAGATTTCAGTTATGCAGGAGAAGGCGGCAATCTGTCCCTGAAAGATGTGAATCTTCATATAAAATCCGGTCAGACGATTGGTATCATCGGAGGTACCGGAAGTGCAAAATCTACCTTGGTACAGTTGATTCCGAGACTGTATGATGTGACAAAAGGAAGCGTGAAAGTGGGCGGAGTCGATGTGAGGGAATATAACCTGGAAGCGCTGCGCAATCAGGTATCTATGGTTCTGCAGAAGAACGTACTCTTTACCGGAACCATTTATGAGAATATCCGCTGGGGAGATGAAAATGCCAGTGAGGAAGAAGTGGAGAGAGTCTGTAAACTGGCACAGGCAGATGGATTTGTCAAAGAATTTCCGGCCGGTTATCAGACTAAGATCGTACAGGGTGGAAACAATGTTTCCGGAGGACAGAAGCAGCGTCTTTGTATTGCCCGTGCACTTTTGAAAAAGCCGAAGATATTGATTCTGGATGATTCCACCAGTGCAGTAGACACAAAGACAGACGCCCTGATCCGAAAAGCATTCCGGGAAGAGATCCCGGATACGACCAAAATCATCATTGCACAGAGAGTATCATCTATTGAAGATGCAGACCAGATCATTGTGCTGGATGAAGGAAAGATCATGGGAATCGGGACATCGGAAGAATTGCTTGCGACAAATGAGATTTACAGAGAAGTCTATGAATCACAGGTAAGAGGAGGTGAGGATGATGAATAAGAAGCCAAAAGTTTCCAAAGAAAACATACAGACGGCAAAGCGTCTTTTGAAATATGTGACGGGAACGTATAAGATTCGGTTTGCCATCGTGTTTATCTGTATTTTGTTAAGTTCGGTGGCGTCGATCTCCGTATCTATGTCGCTGAAGTTTTTGATCGATGATTTTATCACCCCTCTGATTGGTCAGCAATCACCGGATTTTGCAAATCTGTATCGGGCGCTTGCCGTACTTGGCTGTATCTTTTTAATGGGAGTGATTTCGACTTTTACATATACAAGACTGATGGTTTATATCGGGCAGGGTGTTCTGAAAAAGGTCAGAGACGATATGTTTGAGCACATGCAGACACTTCCGATCCGTTATTTTGACCAGAATACAAATGGTTCGATCATGAGTCTTTACACCAATGATACGGATACATTAAGACAGATGATCAGCCAGTCGATCCCGCAGGCTTTGATGTCTTTCTTTACGATTATTGTGACGTTCATTTCCATGGTGATCTTAAGTCCGCTGTTGACGATCCTGGCAGTTGTGATGATCGGAGTCATGATGTTCGTGACGAAAAAAATCGGTGGAAACAGTGGAAAATATTTTGTGCGGCAGCAGAAATCACTGGCAGATGTGACAGGGTTTGTGGAAGAGCGCATGAATGGACAGAGAGTAGTCAAGGTGTTCAATCATGAGAGAAAATCAGAAGAAGAATTTGACAAACTCAATGAAGCGCTGTTTGAAAGTGCGTCTCAGGCAAATACATTTGCAAACATGATGGGACCGGTGATTGGAAATATCGGGAATATGCAGTTTGTACTGACTGCGGTATTAGGCGGCTTTTTGTCCGTATTGGGAATCGGAGGAATTACCCTGGGTGTTCTGGCATCGTATCTGCAGTTTACAAAGAGCTTTACGCAGCCGTTTATGCAGGTGGCACAGCAGTTTAACTCCATTGTCATGGCGCTTGCCGGAGCAGAGAGGATCTTTGATCTGATCGATGAAAAACCGGAAAAGGATGAAGGATATGTGACTCTTGTCAATGCAAGAAAAGACGAGAATGGCAATATTGTAGAATGCAAAGAAAGAACTGGAATGTGGGCATGGAAACATCCACATGCAGCAGACGGAAGCGTTTCTTACACAGAGCTGACCGGAGATGTGCGGTTTGAGGATGTGACGTTCGGATACAATGAAGAGAAAGTGATCTTAAAAGACATCAGTCTCTTTGCAAAACCAGGACAAAAACTGGCATTTGTCGGTTCTACAGGAGCAGGAAAGACGACCATTACCAATCTGATCAACCGTTTTTATGATATCCAGGAAGGAAAAATCCGATACGATGGAATCAATATTACGAAGATCAAAAAAGACGATCTGAGACGGTCTCTTGGAATTGTACTTCAGGATACCCATTTATTTACCGGAACAATCATGGATAACATTCGTTACGGAAAACTGGACGCTACAGATGAGGAAGTTTATGAGGCAGCGAAACTGGCTCATGCAGATCAGTTCATCAAGATGCTGCCAAAGGGGTATGATACCATGTTAAGCGGTGATGGAGAAGAGTTGTCACAGGGACAAAGGCAGCTTCTTTCCATTGCGCGGGCAGCGGTTGCCAATCCGCCGGTACTGATTCTGGATGAAGCAACCTCCAGCATCGATACCCGGACAGAGAGCATTGTGCAGAAGGGAATGGATAACCTGATGAAAGGGCGTACTGTATTTGTCATTGCCCACAGGTTGTCTACGATCCGCAACAGTGATGCAATCATTGTTCTGGAGCATGGAAAGATCATAGAACGTGGTGATCACGAAGACCTGATCAAAATGAAAGGAACATACTACCAGTTGTACACAGGAAAACTGGAGTTGTCATAAAAGATTTCTTACAGAAAGTGTAAGTGTTTTTCATTTCAAAAACGGCTTATAATATTCTTATCACGAAAGGGAGGGATATTATGAGCCGTATTATTTTGGAAATAGAATCATTGTACAAAACATATGGGGAAAAGGAGAATGCAGCAGAAGCGCTCCGTGGCATCTCATTTCAGGTGTATCAGGGGGAATTTCTCGGGATTATGGGAAGCAGTGGTTCCGGAAAAACGACGTTATTAAACTGTATTGCCTCGGTACTTAGACCCACAAAAGGGAAAATTCTGTTAAGAGGACAGAATATTGGAACATATACAGACAGTCAGCTGGCAGCTTATCGAGGAAGGCAGATCGGATATCTGTTCCAGCAGTTTGAACTATTAGATAATCTGACCGGCGGGGAGAATATTCTTCTGCCGGCGCAGATCCATGGGATGCCGGATCCAGAAAGCAGAAAACGGATGCAGAGACTGGCAGAATATTTTGAAATCGAAGAAGTGCTGGAGAAGTTTCCGAATCAGATGTCAGGCGGACAGAAACAGAGAGTGGCGGCAGTAAGGGCGTTGCTTTTACATCCGCAGATCGTACTTGCAGATGAGCCAACCGGGGCATTGGACAGCAGAAGTGCAAGGAGTCTGATGGAACAGCTTGCCGGAGTGAACCGGGAAGATGATGCGGCAATCCTGATGGTAACGCATGATGCACAGGCGGCCAGCTTCTGCACCAGAATCCTGTTTATCGAAGATGGAAAAGTATCCCATGAGTTGCGAAAAAAGGTCGGAGAGGAGACAAACCGGGAGTTTTACGAGAGGATTCTGGCTGTTATGGCACAGTTGGGAGGAGGAAGCGCATATGTTCTCTGAATTGATCAAAAGAAACAGCAAACGCAGCCGAAAAGAAAACACGCTGTATTCTGTGACCATGATCCTGACAGTGGCAGCATTTTACATCATTCTTGCATTAGATCAGCAGGATGTGATGGTGTTTCTAAAAGAAATGGAACGGGATGCCGTGGACAAACTGCTGATGCTGATTCCTGTACTGTATGTGGTATCCTTGGGGCTTCTTTACTTTCTGGTTTATTTTACAGATAAATATCAGATGGAAAGGCGAAGCCATGAATTTGGAACCTATCTGATGCTTGGCATGAAGAAACGAAGTCTGTTTCGGATGCTTTTTCTGGAAGATCTGCGAAACATTGCATATGCACTGGGTATTGGAATCCCAGCAGCACTTTTGGTTTCTGAACTGACAAGTCTGGTTACGGCGAAGCTTGCGGGATTTGGAATTCTGCGTCATCAGTTCACCTTTTCCGGTTCAGCGGTTTTATGGACAGTCGTTGGAATTTCAGGAATTAAAATAGTGGCAAGATTTGTACTTTGCATGAAGCTTTGGAACAAAGAAGTTTACGATTTGCTATATGGAGAGCAAAAAGAGAGCCAGAGAACATGTTCCCCGGTAAAGTCCGGTGTGAAGCTGGCTGCAGGAATCACACTTTTGCTGATCGCGTATTGGATTGGATGTGTGTGTTTCCATTCGGGATTGGGAGTCAGACAGTTACTTGGCAGGATCGGGACGTTATGTGTTTGTGGTGTGACCGGGACTTTTTTGCTTTTTCAGGGACTGGCATATGTCTTTGATAAACTGTGCAGAAAGTTTCCCGGAAAACGGCTTTGGACTTTTCAGTGCCGTCAGCTGCAGGAATCCGTCTTTTTAAAATCCGCTTCTTTGGCGGTATCCTCGCTGTTGATTCTATTTGCCATTGTATGCTGTTCCTACGGGATCGGAATGAGTGGACAGTTGGCCAAACAGGACATCGCAGGGATTGATTTTACATTTGATGAGAAAAAAGAAACCTTGGAAAAAGTGCTGACAGATTCCGGGGTAAGAGATTCTTTTTCTGATATCTTTGAGATTCAGAATGGATTGCTGATGACAGAGTTAGATTTTAATCCCGAGTTGCTGGAAGGTGAAACGCTCTATGCATATGATTGTGGAATGCTGGAGCAGTATACAGAAGAGGTGTTGGGAACATATTTTTGGAGAGAATCCCCCTATTTGATCGCAGAATCAGGATATAATAAAATTTTACGATCCAAAGGGATGGAACCGTTAAATCTGCAGGAACATCAGATTGCAATTTATGGACATCCGCAATTTTTATCAGATGAGAAAGCACGAAATGTGGAAGCGCTTCTCAAAGAAAAGATTTCGGTACAGATAGGAGCAACGAATTATGAAGTCGTTCCGAGAGTGTGCAATGAAAACCTGGTAGCATATCAGATGGTGACGATTCTAAGTGGATTTATCGTTCCAGATCAGATGTTTGAAGATTTGATCGGGGAGAGCAGTTATTCATACTGGAACGGAATCCTGGATCCGGTTCTGGTAGAGGAAAAAGGGCTGATGGAAGCGGTAATGTCAGTGAATGACCGATTAAAAACAAGTGATCTGTATTATGAAAGTTATCTGGAAACAGCAGGAAGAGAAATGTTTTATCAGGTGGCGATCGGCTATACAACCATTTATCTGGCAGTTATCTTTTTGATCATTGCCAATACCTTACTGGGTGTTCAGTTTTTGATCCAGCAGGAAAAAACGGGAGATCGCTATCGGGTGCTGCTTGCTATGGGAAGTAGCTGCCGGGAGCTTTGCCACAGCACAGAGATTCAGATCCGATGGCATTATGGGCTGGCACTTGGCATTGCATTTTTCAGCAGTATCTTTGGAGTACAGACTTTATTCCGTCTGATTGGACATGTGCAGGATCCAAAGGATTTCTGGCTGATGGCTGTGGGAGTGATCCTGCTCTTGTGTCTGACAGAGACAGCTTATATAATAGGAGTGAAAAAGATCAGCAATCGCAGAATTTTGAATTTTATTCAGAGAAAAGAGCAGGAGTAACAGACAGAGATGCAAAAAATCATGATCGTAGAAGACGATGAATTTCTTCGGGAAGAACTGGAAAATATTTATGAAAAAGCAGGATATGCCGTGGTTTGTGTGACTGATTTTTCCAATGTTTTGTCCTTTTGCGAAGAGGAACAGCCGGATCTTCTGGTATTGGATCTTGGGCTTCCCGGAGTCAGTGGATTTACATTGTGTCAGGAAATTCGCAAAAAGGGGAAGCTTCCGATTCTGATCTTGACCTCCCGGGACAGGCTGCAGGATGAGCTGCAGGCGTTGGAACTGGGGGCGGACGAATATCTGACGAAGCCGTGTCATAAAGAGCGGCTTCTTGCCAGAACAGAAAATCTGTTGAAACGTTCCATAGGAAGAGATCATTTGCTGGATGGAGGAGACTTTCTGTTTGATTTTCAGACCAGCATGCTCTATCGAGGAAAGGAAACTTTCAGGATTCCGGAAAACCAGGGGAAGATTTTAAAACTTCTTTTGGAAAACCAGGGACTGGAAGTGGAAAAAGAACGACTTTCCCGGGAATTATGGGGAACGACAGAATATATTGATGAAAATGCACTGCAAGTGAATGTGGCACGACTGAAAAAGAACTTAAAACAACTGGGAATCGAAAACCGGATGGAAACGATTCGTGGGAGGGGATATTGCTGGAGAAGGAACGTATGAAGACGAACAGACAGATATGGAATGTCGTAAAAAGAGAAAAAGTGTGGCTGCTTCTTCTCCTGTGTATGGACTTGATTTCAGCATTCTTTTTATGGCTGGCAGGAATGCAGCAGTTTTTGGTTCTGGCCGGTTTGGAGGGGATTTGTTTTGTGCTGCTATTTTTCGGAGCGGTTTTGTGGAAAGTCAGGGAAGAACAGAAACAGGTACAGGCGCTTCGGGCATTTCTTGCAGAACCGGGGGAAGAAATCGGGCGGGCATCCGGAATGGCAGACAGAGACCTTCTGGATATGATCGGACAATCTCTGCAAGAGGCGCGAAGGCAGGCAGACGAAGGAAGAATCCAATTGGAGGAGTATGAACGGTACGTAGAAGCATGGGCACATGAGATAAAAATCCCGCTGTCCCTTCTTACATTACTGCTGGAAAACAGGCAGGACGAAATCTCCCCATCTGTCTGCAAAAAGCTGGAATATGTCAGACTGCAGATGCACTCCTATGTAGAGCAGATGTTGTATTATGCCAGAATCAAAGCAGTCAATAAAGAATACGTGTTTGAAGAGCTTGATTTGGAAGAGTGCTGTGAGGAAGTACTGAACGAATATCAGATGTACCTGGAAGAAAAGAAATTTGCAGTGAACCTTCAGCTGGAAGAGAGAAGTATCTTGTCAGATCAAAAGAGCCTGTGCTTTCTGCTCAGTCAGGTTATTTCAAATTCCATCAAATATACAGGCAAGAACCCTGAAAAACAGCCACAGATTTGGATTTATTCCGGAATAAAAAATCACAGAGTGCATCTTACAGTTTCCGATAATGGCTGTGGGGTGAAGCCATATGAGATGCCATATCTTTTTGAAAAAGGATTTACAGGAGAAAACAGTCAGAAAAAATCAACAGGTATGGGATTGTATCTGGTGAAACAGCTTGCACAGGAATTAAACATAGAAGTAGAAGCCATATCTGTATATCAAAAAGGGATGAAGATCAGGTTCTGGTTTCCGATGGTATAAGGGCAGTCTGGAGGAAACTGCTCTTTTTCTATGTCCACAGAAAAGTTTACAGGATATTTATAGAAATTTTATTGTGCCCGGTTCATAGTTTTAGTATAATAAAATCAATCTTGAAAGGAATCCCTTTCAAATTTCTAATCTGGCAGAAGATGCCATTCCAAATAATTCCCAAATAGGAAGAAAAAGAGAAAAAAGATGGAAGAGAATATCCGGGGAGTTTGTCTGTATTTGCGATTGAGAAACATCGTGTCAAAAGATATAATAAAATCAGAGATACAGTTCCATGCTCACGAAATGATTCTAAGTTCCATCAGAACACAGGAGGAGCATGTATGGAAAAAGAAAAAACAACACCATTTTTAATGAAGCCAAAAGTAGATTTTTGTTTTAAAGAACTGATGGAAGATGAAGAGGTACGCAATGCATTTCTGGCAGCAGTACTCGGACTTGATGTGAAAGATATTATAGAGAGCAGGATCTTGCCAGCACATTTGCGTCAGAAAGATAAGGACGATAAACTGGGGATTTTAGATGTTCTGGTTCTGTTAAACAATCGGGAACAGATTGACATTGAAGTTCAGGTGACAGGCAATGAATACTGGGCAGAACGTACGTTGTTCTACTTAGGAAAGATGTTTGTGGATCAGTTAAAACCAGGAGAAGACTATCAAAAATTAGAGAAGTGTATTCATATCGGGATTTTAAATTTTACAATGTTTGAAGATGAGGAATATTATTCCAGTTTTCATTTCTGGTCAGATCAGGGGAGAAAGATGTACAGCGATAAGATAGAAATCCACACGCTGGAATTGCCTAAATTGGCGAAATATGACTATCCAGAGACAGAATTGCTGCAATGGCTTCAGTTCATCAATGCAGAGACGAAGGAGGAGTTTGAAATGGCAGCGGGAAAAAGCGAATATATTAAGAAAGCCTATGAGGATTTGAACCGAATCAGTGCAGACGAGGAGAAACGACTGGAATATGAGGAGAGAGAACGTGCGATTCGGGATCATCAGTATTTTTCTACAGTGTATAAAAATACTGGATTGAAAGAAGGCAGGCAGCAGGGGATACAGGCTATGGTAGAATTATTACAGGAACTGGAAATGGAAAAAAAGGATGTATGTGCAAAGATGCAGGAAAAGTTTCAGCTTTCTTTTCAAGAGGCTGAGCGGGAAGTGGAAAAATACTGGAAATAATAGAGGGAGATTTTTTGGTTTTTAAAACTGGCATGGTTAAAAGCGTTAAAACTGGATATTTAAGAAAAGCCAATCTTAATGTAGTATTCATATAAAAATGATAGCAATTAAGAGGAGGTACAGCAAATGAGTGCAGAAAGATATGAGCTCAACAAGCAGTTAGCACAGATGTTAAAAGGCGGAGTGATCATGGATGTGACAACACCGGAACAGGCAAGGATTGCAGAGGAGGCGGGAGCATGTGCAGTGATGGCGCTGGAAAGGATTCCGGCTGATATCCGTGCAGCGGGTGGAGTATCCAGAATGAGTGATCCGAAGATGATCAAGGAAATTCAGGAAGCAGTATCCATTCCAGTTATGGCAAAATGCAGGATCGGACATTTTGTTGAAGCACAGATATTAGAGGCAATCGAAATTGATTATATCGATGAGAGTGAAGTACTTTCTCCGGCAGATGATGTTTATCATATTAATAAACGCAAATTCCAGGTACCATTTGTATGTGGTGCAAGAGATTTGGGAGAAGCGCTTAGAAGGATCAATGAAGGAGCTTCTATGATTCGTACAAAGGGAGAGCCGGGAACAGGAGATGTGATACAGGCAGTCAGACATATGAGAATGATGAAGCGGGAAATTGCAAAACTGGTCTCCATGAGGGAGGATGAGTTGTTTGAGGAGGCAAAGGCCCTAAATGTGCCGTATGAATTGGTTGAATATGTACATCATAACGGACGTATTCCTGTTGTAAACTTCGCGGCGGGAGGCATCGCAACTCCGGCGGATGCGGCGCTGATGATGCAGCTTGGTGCAGAAGGCGTATTTGTGGGATCTGGTATTTTTAAGTCAGGAGATCCGAGAAAGCGGGCAGAAGCAATTGTAAAAGCGGTAACAAACTTTGAAGACTACAGGATGCTGGCAGAGCTTTCTGAGGATCTGGGAGAGGCAATGGTAGGAATTAATGAACAGGAGATAGAACTTTTGATGGCGGAAAGGGGCAGATAGAATGAAGATCGCAGTACTTGCAGTACAGGGAGCATTTGCGGAACATCGGAAGAAAATAGAAGACCTGGGAATAGAATGTATGGAACTCCGCAAAAAAGAGGACCTGATGAAACCGTTTGATGGATTGATCCTTCCCGGAGGTGAGAGTACTGTGCAGGGAAAACTTCTGAAAGAGCTGGACATGTATCAGATATTGAAGCAGAAAATCGAAGAAGGACTGCCGGTGCTGGCAACTTGTGCCGGCCTGATCCTTCTGGCGGAAAATTTGACAAATGACCGGAATATTTATTTTGCAACATTGCCGGCAGCGGTGAAAAGAAACGGTTATGGCAGACAGCTTGGAAGTTTCCGTACAGTACAGGAAATGAAGGGAATCGGGAAAATACCGATGACATTTATAAGAGCTCCATATATTGAAAAAGTTGGAAAAGGAGTAGAAGTTCTTGCGGCAGTAGATGATCGGATCGTGGCGGTAAAATACGGGACACAGTTTGGGCTGGCATTTCATCCGGAATTAGATCAGGACAACAGAATACATGAAATGTTTCTGGATACGGTTAAAGCAGCCATAGAAAGCAATGAGTCTGCTATAAAATAAATCTATAACAGGATATTCTCAATCTATATTGGACAAATAAATCCTACTATGTTAATATGATTACAAGGAATTAAGGAAGAAACAGATTCCAAAGAAGGAGGAAATAGAAATGGCAGATATCAGAGATTCTAAAAACTGGGGATTTGAGACAAAGCAATTACACATTGGACAGGAACAGGCAGATCCGGTTACAGATGCAAGAGCAGTCCCGATCTATGCAACAACCTCTTATGTATTTCACGACTCACAGCATGCGGCAGACCGCTTCGGACTCCGTGATGCAGGAAATATATATGGAAGACTGACAAATCCGACACAGGATATTTTCGAACAGCGTATTGCAGCATTAGAAGGCGGTGTGGCAGCGCTGGCTGTAGCATCCGGTGCGGCAGCAATTGCCTATGCATTTCAGGCACTTGCAAAGGCGGGAGAGCATATTGTGGCATCCAAGACCATCTACGGCGGCACATACAATCTTCTGGCGCATACTCTTCCGCTCACAAACGATGTGACAACAACGTTTGTGGACCCTGAGAAAGAAGGATCTTTTGAGGCAGCCATTCAGGAAAATACAAAAGCGATATTTGTAGAGACACTTGGAAATCCGAATTCAAATCTGATCGATCTGGAGAAGGTGGCAGAGATCGCGCACAGACACAATATTCCGTTGGTAGTAGATTCTACATTTGCAACACCGTATCTGATCCGGCCGATCGAACATGGTGCAGATTTGGTGATTCACTCCGCAACGAAATTTATCGGCGGTCATGGAACAGCGATTGGAGGCGTGATCGTTGACAGTGGAAAGTTTGACTGGAAGGCATCCGGCAAATATCCGTGGATTTCAGAAGCCAACCCGAGTTATCATGGTGTATCGTTCTCAGATGCAGCAGGCAGTGCGGCATTTGTAACCTATATCCGTGCAGTGATCCTGCGTGATACGGGTGCAACACTTTCTCCGTTCCATTCCTTTATCTTCCTGCAGGGGCTGGAGACATTATCTCTGCGTGTTGAGCGGCATGTGAGCAATGCGCTGAAGATCGTGGAGTATCTTGCGAATCATCCGCAGGTAGAGGCTGTACACCATCCTTCACTGGAAACGGAGTCAACCCATGAATTATATAAGAGATATCTCCCGAACGGAGGCGGCTCTATCTTTACTTTTGAGATTAAGGGAGATGCGCAGACGGCCCAGGCATTTATCGATCAGCTGTCTATCTTTTCCCTGCTGGCAAATGTAGCAGACGTGAAATCTCTGGTGATTCATCCGGCAACCACCACTCACAGCCAGTGTACGGAGGAAGAATTGTTAGATCAGGGAATCAAACCAAACACGATCCGGCTTTCGATCGGAATTGAAAAAGTAGAAGATTTGATCGAAGATCTTGATGCGGCATTTAAAGGAGTAAAATAATGGATATTGATGTTTTAGCGATAGCGGCAGTGGCGATTACAGTAGTTCTGTTTGTACTGCTGTCCTATCTGGGAAGAAAAAAGAATGTGGATTTCGGAATACTGACAATACTGGCCCTTGTATTCGGTATCGTGATCGGAATCGTATTTAAGGGACATGTGGAGCTGACAGCGGTTTTCGGAAGAATCTATACAAATCTGATTTCGGCGCTGGTTATTCCGTTGCTGTTTGTAAGTATTATCTCCAGTATTTCGTCACTGGATAATATCAGCAAATTAAAGACAATCGGGCTTAAAAGTATTTTCTGGCTGGTCGCAAATACATTTACAGCATCGTTGCTGACATTGATCATTGCGGGAAGTCTGAAGGTAGGACAGTCAATCAATTTTACACTGCCTACAGATTATGAGCCAAAAGAGGTTCCTTCCTTTCTCGATACGATCGTGGGATTGTTTCCGAAAAATGTTGTTTCACATGCAGCAAACGGCGAGATCGTTCCATTTATCGTCTTTACGATCATGGTAGGAGTTGCGCTTGTTTACTTACAGGAACGCGAGAAAGAGGCGGCAGTGCCATTCAAAAATTTCATTGATTCAGCGAATAAGCTGATGTTTGTAGTAGTGGAATTTGTAGTAGATCTGACACCGTTTGCAGTGCTTTCTCTGATCGCAAATGCGGTAAGTACATATGGTGCGAAAGAACTGATTCCGCTTCTGGGAGTTCTTGTACTGTCATACGTACTCTGTGCGATCCAGATGTTCCTGATAGACGGAGCACTGATCCGGTTTGCAGGCGGATTAAGTCCAATCCGGTTTTTTCGCGGATTCTGGCCGGCACAGGTGGTGGCATTTACGTCCCAGTCCAGCGTGGGAACCATTCCTGTCAGCGTAAAACAGCTGGTATCCAGGCTGGGAGTCAATGAGGATATTGCGTCATTTGTCGCAGCCCTTGGAGCAAACCTGGGAATGCCGGCATGTGCGGGAATCTGGCCGACGCTTTTGGCTGTACTTGCCATCAATATATTTGATATTCCGTACTCCATTGGTCAGTATGCATTTTTGATTGTACTTACATTGATCGTTTCCATCGGAACAGTAGGAGTTCCGGGAACCTCCACAGTAACAACCACAGCACTGTTTACTGCAGCAGGACTTCCGGTAGAGATCATTGTACTTCTGGTTCCGATCTCAAGTGTTGTTGATATGATGCGTACGGCAGCAAATGTGACAGGTGCGGCAACAGCAGCAGTTCTTGTGGCAAAATCCGAGCAGCTTTTAGACAGGGAAGTTTATGACCAGGGAAAGAGTGAAGAGGGATTGAGCGGAGCAGTTGCAGTTGGCGAATCTGCGAGATAATAAAACAAAAAGCATTCCTGCCGGGAATCATATGCCAAGGAGCAATGATCCATGCAGGAATGCTTTTTACTTTATGTCTGATTCTGATAACAATATCCGCCGTTTTCTTTCACTCCGTAAAAATCAGCGAACGACAGGTGGAAGACATCTTTTTCCATACCGGAAAGATCAATCTCATTTTTGATCAGATACTGATAGATTCCGGAATAATCAATATTTCCCTGTAATAAGATACTGTCTAATTTTCCGTTCCGTAAAATTGCACGTTTATAATTGTGAGAATCTTCCTGTTCGAGAACAACATCTCCCTCTTCTTCTGTTCCTCTTCCAAGAGAAAGTGTAACCAGCCCATAGAAATTCATCGTATTTTTCATAGCATATCGGTCTTCGTAAAGTGTTTTAATTCCGCACATATTCAGGGCAGCGACCTGTCCCTGTTTCATGGCATTTGGCCAGATTCCAGATAATCCGGTTACATCTCCGGCAGCGTAAATATCTTTACAGCTGGTTTCCATGGTGTCAGACACTTTAATAAAACGATCTACTTCGATCGGAGTATCCAGTACGCATTCAACTGCGGGACGAACACCGGCAGCAACAATGACCAGATCACAGTCTACCCGGGTTCCATCATCCAGAAGGACATAGTCGATTGAACCATTGCTGTTCATATGCGTTTCAGAAGCCTTTTTTCCAAGAAGAAAACGGCATCCGTGTTCTTCAAATAATTTCCGATAGGCAGTTCCGGCAGTTTCATTTAACTGGATCGGAAGAATACGATCTGCCATTTCCACAACAGTAACCTCTTTACCCTGCTCGAGAAATGCATAGGCAGCGTCCATTCCAACCAGACCGGAACCAACGATCAGAATCTGTTCTGCCTGATCGGCCAGCGGGCGGATCGCCTGAGCATCCGAAAGATGCCGCAGTCCGAATACATTGTTTGCCTCACGGAACTGTCCAACAGGCGGGATGAAGCTGTTTGCACCGGTTGTGATCAGGAGTTTGTCATAGTGGCAGGATGTGTCATTATCAAGCAGAACCTGCTGGTTTTTTACATCCACTGTTTTTACAGAAACACCCTTGATCCATTCGATTTTATTGGTTTCAAAAAAGTCAGGTTCTACAAAGGACAAGGTATCTTCCTGACGTTCATGGCTCAAATAACGGTGAAGCATGCAGCGGGAGTGTACATGCTCATCCGTGGAAATCATGGTAATAGAGGCATCCGGCTGCTGGCTGCGAATGGTTTTTGCTGCGGTGATCCCGGCAGCCCCCACTCCGATAATAACATGCATCATAATGACACCTCCTCAACATAGATTGCCTGTTTTGGACAGGCTTTTACGCAGTTTGGTTCTGCACCGTCCTGCAGGCAGAAGTCGCACTTTACGACTTTGGTACGGGTGGCAGTATCTGCTTTGAGGACGCCGAACGGGCAATTCATAACGCACATAAAACAGGAGCCACATTTTGTTTCATCATAAGATACGAGTCCCGTTTTCGGATCCTTTGTCAGAGCACCGCTCATACAGGACATCACGCATTCCGGCTGATCGCAGTGTCTGCAAAAAATCGGGCGATAGGTTCCGTCCGGCAGCTTTTCGATGTGGTTTCTGGATTCATTGCGGATGTCCGTCAGATCCAGATCATAAACAGTTCCCGGTGTTTCCCGGTGCGCCTGCATACAGGCGATGGTGCAGTTTTTGCATCCATCGCACTTTGAGGCATCGATCATAATTCGTCTCATAGCGGCACCTCCTATATATGTAAGCCCTGGCGTTTTTCCAGAATAATCTGCTCCAGGATATCAGCAGATTCTTTCGCATCTCCGTTGATGATGACCTGTCCTCCGGTCAGTTCTTTCATATCTTCTGTGAGTACTTTGACTGCAGTTTTGCTTCCTGTTACGAACGGAGGAAGTCCAAGGTGCAGCGGAAGTCCCAGTGCAAGTCCGAAGCATCCGTCAGCCAGTGCCTGCTCTTCCAGCCACTGTGCGGCAGAAAGTACCAGTGGAAGCTGTGGAAGATCTACGCCAAGCTCTGCGGCGATTTCTGTTGCAACGATTTCCAGACGGCCGATCGCAAGACAAGGACCAAAATTCAAAACCGGCGGAATGTTCAGTTTTTCACAGACAGCGCGCAGCTTTGGACCGGCATATTTGGCAGCTTCCGGAGTCATGAGTCCGCAGTTTTCGATTCCGCCTGAAGAACATCCGGCAGTGAGGACGAGGATGTCTCGAGAAATCAGTTCTTTTGTCAGTTCCACGCTTAAGACATCATGTCCGCCTGCAGTCAGGTTGGAGCATCCCACCACACCGGCAAGACCTTTGATCTCTCCGGATGCCAGCAGTTCGATCAGCGGTGTCCACTTTCCGCCCAGGAAGGATTTTAAAGATCCCTCGCTGACTCCGGTTAATGTGTGGTCATTTCCGTGTTCTTCCATGAGATGCAGCGGAACCGTTCCACGGCGCTCCTGATAAGCTTCAATGATCTTGTCAATGATAAGATTGCTTTGTTCTTCTCTGTTTTCAAATTCAAACGGCATCAGCTCGGCATTGGCTTTTTTGGCAACGTCATCCAGACAGATTTGTTTGATCTTCAGTTCTTCACAGATCGGTTCAATTCCCGGAAGTGTACAGTTGAATTCAGAAAGTACAGCATCAATGGCTCCGGTTGCGAGAATGGCTTCACTGGTATAGTTATTTCCTGCATGGCCATCAAAGACCTCTGTGTAGTGCGCCCCTCTCAGCTGCAGATCCTGTCCGACACAGGTACATCCTACCAGTTTGAATCCTTTTGCTCCTGCAGCCTGTGCTTTCTTTTTCGCTTCTTCGGAAATCAGACGTTCTTGAAGATCCACGAAAATGGTGTGCTGATGACCGGTGATCATGATGTTGATGTAATCTGGATCAATGACACGAAGTCCGACAGGCGCAAGACGAAGTTCTGGCTGTCCAAGGAGAACATCATTGAGCAGATTGGTCAGTGTCAGTCCATAAACTCCGGTGGAAATTCCAAGCTTCAGACAGTCTGTAAGCATATCTACCGGATCAGAGTTCAGGTTTGTGGAACATTTTACCACTCCTTTGAATACTTCTGCTTTCGCGCCGCCCGGCATGATCCCCAGTTCTTTCCAGCGTTTGATACGCGGAGCATAAGCAATCTTTTCAATCAGTTCTGCAGAAACATATTCAGGCTTATACAGGTCGGCAAGGACTGCATCTGCTACTTTTTCGGCCTTTGCGTAAATATCTTCCTCTTCAATGCCGAAAAGTTCTGCCAGATGGTTTAAGGATTCCAGACCTTTTAATTCCCCTTTGATCTGAGCTGTCTTTTTCAGGTTGAGAGCGGTATTTTCAACGATATGGATATAGCATCCGCTTCCGGAAGCAACAGCCCGTAAGAAATTGCGGGTTACGATGGTATCAGCATCGGCTCCGCAGATTCCCCTTGGTGCATTTGGGGTGATGCGGCAAGGGCCATTGGAACAGAGACGGCAACAGACTCCCTGCAGTCCAAATCCACACTTTGTACTTTGACCTTCTACGCGGTGGTGGGAAGTCTCCACTGGAAGTGAGCGGATAAATCCTTCCAATGGTTTATCTGCGCTTTTGCAAGTATTACATCCATAACATTGATTCATTTTGTAAAATCCTCCTTCAATAAACAAGACTAAAATAGTAAAGATTCAGAGTAAAAATAATTACTGAAATAATTCTGCCAGAGATTTCTGTTTCATTTCCTGCACCAGGATACCCTGCAGTCTGCAGAACTCGTGATGTACCAGACAAGGGTGCTTCGGATTGTTCCGGGAACAGTGATACGAGTTCTTCATACATTCTAAAAGAAGAATATCCGGATCGATGGCAGCGCAGATATCATAAAGAGAAATCTCTGCAAGCTGTCTGTTGAGTGCATATCCGCCGTTGGTGCCCCGGCAGCTTTTTAAAAATCCAGATTTTTCCAGCTTTCTGGTAATCTTGTAAGTCATGGCAGAGGGCAGATGCTCCATCTCGCAGATTCTGGAGACGCTGATGAGTTCTCCGGAAGATAATGCCCGCATGATGCGGATTGCATAATCACATTCTTTTGTAAATAACATATCTGACCTCCTTGACGTTTTGTCTCATATTATAATAATGGACTAAAATAGTCAAGTATCAAAGGGAAGAAAAAATAAAATTGGAAATTTGCATAAAAAAGGACGGAAAATTCAGGAGATAGACGAGGAAAGTCAGAAGAAAACTGTACAATACCACGAAAGTACAGAAACAGAATTGACAGAAATGAAGGCCTGTGCTTATAATAAAGCCAAGATATGAAACGGGTTTCAAATTGTTTCATAGCAGCAAAAGGGAGTGGCAGAAAAGATGGCAAGTATCAGAGAAGTTGCAAGGATCGCAGGTGTTTCTCCTGCGACTGTATCAAGAGTCATGAATGGAACAGCAAATGTAGAGGAAGAAAAGAAGCAAAGAGTTCTTGACGCGATAGAAGCAACAGGTTTCAAACCGAATGAGCTGGCGAGGGCACTGTTTAAGAAGTCTTCTAAAATTATAGGTATGATCGTTCCGAATATTGAAAATCCATTTTTCAGTGAGATTGCTAAGGCGGTAGAGGAAGAAGCATTTCAAAATGGATATAAGATGCTGTTGTGCAATTCCTCAGATAATCCCAGGAAAGAACGGATGAACATTCAGATGTTGGTTCAGATGCAGGCAGACGGGATCGTGATCATGACAAACAGCGACAAGACGGGAAAGAAGCTTACAGAGTGTGGTCTTCCGGTTGTGGGAATGGACCGTAAGCTTTCGGAAGGAAAGGAAATCGCATTTATTGAAGCAGATCATTATAAAGGCGGAATGCTTGCTGCGGAGCATCTGATTGAGTGTGGATGCCGGCATATCGTATGTCTGCGGGGACCAATGAAATTTTCCAGCGGACAGCAGCGCTACCGGGCCTATGAAGACGTCTGTAAAAAGCATGGAAGAAAGCCTGTCTGGATTGACTGTGATTACGATTATGATGCGGGGCTGAAAGCGGCACAGGAGTTGATCCGCAGATATCCTGAGACAGACGGGATCCTGGCAAGCAATGATATGGCAGCAATGGCAGTATATAAAGTACTGATGCAGAATGGGCGGAGAGTTCCGGATGATGTACAGCTGGTGGGATTTGATAATATTGAATTTAGCAGAAGGATGACCCCGGAGCTGACCACCATTTCACAGCCGATTGAAGAGATGGGAAAGCTGGCAGTACAGATGATCATGCATCATGGAGACGGGAGTTCGTATCAGAAAGAAAATGTGTTTGATGTGGAATTGATCAGGCGTCAGACAACGGAAAAGAAAGGAGAACAGGAATGAAACTGGCAGTAGTGGGAAGCATTAACATGGATATGACGGTAACAGCGGAGCGGATCCCATTAAAAGGGGAGACATTGCGCGGAGACAGTCTTCACTATATTCCGGGAGGAAAAGGAGCCAATCAGGCAGTTGCCATGGCAAAGCTGGGAGCAAAAGTAGAGATGTTTGGCTGCGTGGGAGATGACGCAAACGGCACGCAGCTTTTAGAAAATTTTAAAGAGGTCGGAGTAGAAACCAGACACATTAAGGTTTTATCGGGGGTGCCGACGGGGATTGCTATGATCACAGTGGGAGAAAATGACAATACCATCATTGTGGTTCCGGGAGCAAATGGAAAGGTTGACAGAACCTATATTGATGAGATCAAAGAAGAATTGAAAACATTTGATATGGTGGTACTGCAGCAGGAGATTCCTCTGGACACCGTATATTATATAGTAGATTTTTGTGATGAACATCAGATTCCGGTAGTTTTAAATCCTGCTCCGGCATCCAATGTTCCGATGGAAGTCATTGAAAAAGTGACATATGTGACACCGAATGAACATGAAGCAGCCTTGATCTTTGGGGAAGAACATTCTGTGGAAACGTTATTAAGGCAGTATCCGGAAAAATTGATCATTACACAGGGTTCCAGAGGTGTGGTCACCTGTCTGAAAAATGGAGAGATCTTAAAGGTTCCTGCAAGAAAAGCAAACGTAGCAGACACGACAGGAGCCGGAGATACTTTAAATGGTGCATTTGCCATCCAGAGAGCAAAAGGAAAAGAAATGGAGGAAGCTCTTCGTTATGCGAATGTAGCAGCCAGTTTATCTACAGAAAAATTCGGAGCTCAAAGTGGAATGCCGACGGCACAGGAAGTGGAAAAAGAATTAAAAAAACTGGAGGGAAGAGTATGAAACGACAGGGAATCTTAAACAGTGATATTTCAAGAGTCTTATCTTATATGGGACATACGGATACAATCTGCATCGGGGATTGCGGATTGCCGATTCCGGATGAGACAGAACGAATCGATCTGGCAGTCAGATTTGGACAGCCCTCTTTCATGGAAGTGTTGAGAGAAGTGGGCGCAGATATGAAGATAGAAAAGATCGTGCTGGCAGAGGAGATCAAAAGTCAGAATCCAGAGGTATTACAGGAAATCGAACAATTTTTTGCCGAGAATGAAACGGGTTTCAAACCGAAGGTAGAATTTGTGCTGCACAGCGATCTGAAACAAATGACCAAAACATGTAAGGCAGTCATCCGAACCGGGGAGACAACGCCTTATGCAAATATTATCTTGCAGTCAGGTTGTATTTTCTAGAGAGGAGAGCAGCTCATGGAAATTGAAATGAGAGGGATCAACAAGTCTTTTGGAGACAATGCCGTATTGAAAAATGCAGGATTTGTACTCGGCAGTGGAGAAATCCATGCACTGATGGGAGAAAATGGTGCAGGAAAATCTACGCTGATGAAAATCCTGACAGGTGTTTACACAAAAGATGCGGGACAGGTGATCGTAGACGGGAAAGAAGTCTGTTATAAAAACGCCAGAGAAGCAGAAAAAGCAGGAATCGTATTTATCCATCAGGAACTCAATGTATTGTTTGATCTTACTGTAGAAGAAAATATGTTTCTGGGGAAAGAACTGAAAAAGAAGTGCGGCATCTGTGATAAAAAGTCGATGCGTCGGGAAGTGAAAAAAATATTAGAGCGTCTTGGAGTGAAGATTGACCCGGGACAGCGGATGGAAGAACTTTCTGTCGGACAGCAGCAGATGATTGAAATTGCAAAGGCGCTGATGGCAGATGCCAAAGTCATCATTATGGATGAACCGACGGCAGCGCTGACGCAGAGTGAGACCAGGGTACTGTTTGAAGTGGCCAATGGGCTTCGGGAAAAAGGCGTATCCATTGTGTATATTTCGCACCGGATGGAAGAAATCTTTGAATTGTGCGACCGCATCACGATCCTGCGGGATGGAACGTACATCGATACAAAGAAAATTTCCGAGACAGATATGAACGATGTCGTCAAAATGATGATCGGAAGAGAAATCGGAGAGCGATATCCGGAAAGAAACGTGGAGATTGGAGAAAAGGTTCTGGAAGTGAAGAACTTGACCTGTACCGGAGTTTTTGAAAAGGTTTCGTTTGATGTGCGGGCAGGAGAAGTATTAGGTGTTTCCGGGCTCATGGGAGCAGGAAGAACAGAGATCATGCAGGCAATCTTCGGAAATATGCCGCATGTGACCGGGGAAATTTTCCTGAATGGAAAGCAGATTGAGAACAAAACGCCGAAACAGGCAATGGAACATGGAATCGGCTTTATTACAGAAGATCGAAAAATAGAAGGACTGATGTTGGAAGAAAGCATTATGAAAAATATTTCTCTGGCAAATTTGAAACGTATCTCAAAATGTGGAGTGATCCGAAGAGAAAAAGAACGAGAACTGGTAAAACAGGGAATCGAAGAATTACACATCCGATGCTTTGGTCCACAGCATGAATGCAACAATTTAAGCGGGGGAAATCAGCAGAAAGTTGTGTTTGCGAAATGGATGTATACAAATCCGAAAGTACTGATCCTGGATGAACCGACCAGAGGTGTTGATATCGGAGCCAAGAAAGAAATCTACAGCATCATTAATGATCTGGCGGCAAAAGGAGTGGCGATCATTATGGTATCTTCGGAACTTCCGGAAGTGCTTGGAATGTCTGACCGGGTGATGGTAGTCAGAGAGGGTCTGGTGAGAGGATTTTTGAGCAAAGAAGAGGCAAATCAGGAAAATATTATGATTCTGGCGACAGGAGGAAATCTCAATGAATAAGAAAAAAGCGGCAAATTATATACAAGATCTGGGCGCGCTGATCGCGCTTGTATTACTGATTGTTGTAATCGGGGTGATCAGTCCGGAATTTCGGACGGCAGGTAACTTTTTGTCACTGCTTCGGCAGTCTTCGATCAATGGATTCATCGCATTTGGTATGACCTGCGTGATCCTGACAGGCGGGATCGACCTTTCGGTAGGTTCGGTACTTGCTCTGACAACGGCGCTGTGTGCGGGATTTATTTCCGGTGGAATGCCGGTAGGACTGGCAATGATCCTGGCGCTGGTAATCGGAATTGGATTTGGATGCATCAGCGGACTTCTTGTAACCAAGGGAAGATTACAGCCGTTTATTGCAACATTGATCACCATGACGGTGTTCCGTGGACTGACGATGATCTATATGGATGGAAAACCGATTTCCAATCTGGGGGACAGCTTTACACTAAAAGTAATCGGAAAAGGAAACTTTTATCATATTCCGATTCCGGTCATTTTGTTTATTCTGATTTTTGTAATCTTTTTATTTGTATTGCAGAAAACAACATTCGGACGTCATATTTATGCAACAGGAAGCAATGCAAAAGCGGCAAAGCTGGCAGGTGTGAATATTGACCGCACCAAACTGGCTGCATATGCAATCTCCGGTGGTATGGCAGCGCTGTCCGGGCTGATTTTGTTATCCCGTCTTGGTTCTGCACAGCCGACACTGGGAGAAGGATATGAACTGGATG
>ERZ894236.852-NODE-852-length-28708-cov-41.5829_pt1 | contig 28708 bp, 55 predicted proteins | sample MGYA00380297_ERZ894236 | MGnify/ENA primary metagenome ERZ894236 (study PRJEB32331, sample SAMN06328420) | human gut metagenome | biome: human gut microbiome; feature: stool | host: Homo sapiens | collected 2014-08-04 ... | reverse complement strand
GCAGAGTTATTGTTTCCGGCTCACCAAAGCCAGAAATCTTATTGCCATTTAGTAAGTGGTAGAAATATGTAACTCGTCAACCAGAGAGCCAATGCAGGCTCTTATTTTTATGAAAAAATATTCATTTTTATTAAGGAGGTATCATTATGAAATCATATAACGTACATGCAGGTCACTGCCCACAGGGCAAAGGAGCAAGCGGAGCAGTTGGATTATTACAAGAATCTGTAGAAGATAGAAAAGTCAAGAATCGTGTTATTTCTGCGCTTAAAAATGCAGGTCATACAGTCTATGATTGTACTTGTGAAGAAAAAACAACAAAGAATGGGTGTCTGAAAAAGATAGTAGCAAAGTGCAACGCACATAAAGTTGATTTGGATGTTTCTATCCATCTAAATTCATCAAGGAATGACTATGGTGGCGATGGGGAAACTGGTGGTGTTGAGGTGTGGTGTTATAATAGTAAAACTTCTGCTATTGCAGCACAAATATGTGCTAATATATCTAATGCACTTGGAATAAAAAACAGAGGTGTAAAATACAAACAGAGTTTGTACGTACTTAAGCACACAAAGTCTCCTGCTCTTTTAGTAGAATGTTGCTTTGTAGATGATAAGGACGATGTAGACAGATGGAACGCTGACAAGTGTGGAGATGCTATTGCTTCTGCTATCGCAGGAAAGACTGTAAAAGGAAACACAACTTCTAGCAGTTCAACAACGTCAAAACCTACATCATCAAAACCTACATCGTCAGGGAAAGAACCAGCGTTGGGAATGGGTGATCGTGGTTCTGATGTTAAGGAATTGCAAAAACTTTTAATTTCAAAAGGCTATTCATGCGGAAGTTCAGGAGCGGATGGTATTTTCGGCTCTGGAACAAAAAGTGCAGTGATTAAATTCCAAAAGGCAAATGGTCTTACAGCAGATGGATTGGCAGGAAAACGAACAATGGAGAAATTGAGGAGTGTTTCATTTTTTTATAAAAATTGGGTATCAAGATTGCAAACAGAATGTAACAAACAAGGTTTTAGCAATCAAAAAGTAGATGGCATTGCTGGCAAGAATACTTTAGCTGGATGTCCAACTATTAAAAGTGGTGCTAAAGGCGGTATTACAAAACTTTTACAAGAAAGATTAATTAGTTTTGGCTATTCATGCGGAAGTTTAGGAGCGGATGGTTTATTTGGAAGTGAAACAAAAAATGCTGTAATCAAATTTCAGAAAGCAAAAGGATTATCTGCCGACGGTATTGTTGGTCGGAATACATGGAGAGAATTACTTAGATTATAGGAGGAGCTTATGGCTTATATTAAATTTTTAGGAGATACAGTTGTACATAAAGCAACTGTAATCCCAGAAAAGCATATCGTAACGTTGAAATTTGAAAAAGAAGTTGTTTTAAATAACAATGGTTTTGACGTGTACCTTGACGAAAAATGCGAGTATGACATTGGAGGTGAAAGATATCGTGATTTCACTACTATTTACAGAAATGATGACAAAACTATGGAATACAACGGTTATCAGTTATCGAATGACGGAAGCAAGTATATAGCACCAGAATCGCAACCTACACAAATTCCACAAGAGCCTACCATTGAAGAATTACAGGAAGCTAAAGTTGTTGAAATGAATGCAGAACAACAGAAAGCGATTCAAAAAGGTGTAGACGTTGTTCTTACAAGCGGAGAAACAGAGCATTTTGCCTTGTCAGAACATGACCAGACATCTCTTATTGGATTGCAGACGAAGGTAATTGCAGGAGAAGAACAGATTCCTTGGCACAATTCGGACGAAACAGAACATTGCAAATTTTATAGTAATGCTGATATGGCATTGATCACAGATTCCGCTCTTGCGCACGTTGCTTATCATGTTACATGGTTCAGGGATTTACGAATTTATATTCGCTCCTTGAAATCAAAAGAAAAAGTAAAAGCAATAACATATAATACCGTGATACCGGAAGAGTATCGTTCAGAGCCTTTAAAATTGATGGTATCGGCTCTAAAAGTATGAGATGTGTAAAACCGCTAATTCTTTTCGGGATTGGCGGTTTTCTTTATTACATGATTGAGATACTGTGGAGAGGATATAGCCACTGGACAATGTTTATTCTCGGTGGATTATGTTTTGTTCTTGTTGGATTCATAAATGAAGTGTTTCAATTCCAACTTGTAAAGCAGATGTTTCTTTCTTCGGTTATTATTACAGTATTAGAATTTATATGCGGATGTATTGTAAATTTATGGTTGCATTGGAATATTTGGGATTACTCAGAATTACCATTTAATATTTTCGGACAGATATGCTTACCTTATTCTATTCTATGGTTCTTCTTATCGCTATTAGCAATTATTATCGATGATTATTTAAGGCATTGGTTATTCGGAGAAGAGAAACCGGAATACAAACTATTTTAAGGGGCTAAAAACAGCCCCTTAATTTGAAAAATTCTTGTGTACATCAGCCACATATCCGATAAGTTCATCAATTTCATGCTCTGAGATTCTATTTTTCCTATTTTGAATCGGAATATATTCAACTATTTTTTGATCATTCTCTTTTCTGACACTTCTTGTTACAATTTTAATTTTCCCATAATACAGAATAACGCAATGCTCATTTGGCAATGGCTTTCTGTCGTTGGCAATCAATAAGGTATCATACGGTGAGTAATATGGCATATAGTAATCTGCATTAATTTTTATTCCTATAAAAGCTTTTGCTTTGACGTAATCGGAAAACCTATCTATATCCAATGATTTGAATTCGTTTGTCGGATGGAGATATCCATTAGAATCTTTCGGAATCATAACAGAAATGCCCTTTGTTGAATCATTATTGGAATATAATGCTTTTTGGTGTTTTACGAACCACCGAGAAAGATATTTTGAACGTTCTGGGAGTCCGCGATATATAGATAAACTTTCTTTTGCATCTTCTGTCAATGTATCAGAACCCACCAATTCATCAATGGTAATTCCTAAAAATTTTGCTAACTTAGAGGCAGTCGATAATTTACAGTCTGTAGAATTATCGTAAAGTATGTTTTTTAATGTAGAAAATGGTACACCGGCATTTTCTGAAATTTCCGGCAAAGTGAGATTACCGTTATAACTGTTCAAATTATTCCTTATGTTTTATACATAGTTAATGTGTCTTTGTATAGACACATCTTTGTTACATTTGTTGGTTTTCTTCATGTCCACTCTCTTCCTTTTGTATATTTTGTATGATAAGATATGAACTGTCCTGATAAACAGGGAATTTCAAGTTCTGGCTTGGGAGTGTTTGCATGGTGTCGTTCACTCCCAAAAACCAAGAATATTTTATAATTTTTTGCCGTATTAATCAAATTTACAATATGACAAAAGGTGACATTATTTTTATAAAAATCCGATTGTAAAGGTACAGGATATAAAGAGAACATATGTTCTAAATGTTCTTGTAATTGAGCAATTCCTGTTGTATAATATAAAAAAGGGATTTCGGATGTGTTTTTGCAAAGGAGGGTTATTGTGGAGTACAGAGAGAAAATTATTGAAATGGTGAATGAGATTGATTGTGAAGATTACATAATGAAAATCTATTTTTATGTTCTTGCCAGATATAAGAAGAATAAAGAAAAAAAGTCGGAAGATTAATTCTCCCGGCTTTTATACTTTTCCGCCATTTCTTTTGCAATTTTCCTTAATGCGCTTTTACTATCCTCATCCAATCCCATATATACGGTAATTAAACTTTTAATAAAATCATCATCAGAGTCTTCTAATTCTACAAGCAATTCTGAAAACGAACCGTCTCTTTCTTTATACATATCACCGATTCCATTTCTTAGCCAATCTTCATTGACGTTAAATTCCCTACATATATCAGAAATAGTTCTATCAGACGGGATGCGATTTCCTGTTTCTATAAGAGAAATGTAATTTTTTGTTAAATTCAATCTCAATCCGAAGTCTTCTTGATTCAATTTAGAATCCTTTCTTATTTTTAAAACTCTATTTTTCATTATATCACCTCCTTATGATTTGATAATACCAAAAAAATCACACTCTGTCAAACAAAAAGTGTTGACGAAGTCATAATAGTGTGATAGTATAATCACACAAGGTATGATAAGGAGGTGAAAACATGAATGAGATTATCAAAGTAAACCTTGATACGCAAACAGTATCAGCAAGAGAACTTCATAAACAAGTTGGAAGCACAGAAAGATTTTCGGCTTGGTTTGAAAGACAGTTACAGTATGGGTTCGTTGAAAATGAAGATTATACAGGGTGTAAAAAATTTAACGCCCTAGCAAAACAGGAATTGCAGGACTACGAATTGTCCGTTGACATGGCAAAAGAAATTTGTATGGTTCAGAAAAATGAAAATGCAAGAAAAGTTAGACAGTATCTTATCGAATTAGAAAAGGCATGGAACACGCCTGAGCAGATTATGGCAAGAGCGTTGAAAATGGCAGACAAGACCATTGAGCAATTAAAAACAGATAACAAGGCTCTTGAACAGAAGATCGAACAGGACAAGCCGAAAACAATCTTTGCAGACGCAGTCAGCACAAGTCATACGTCAATCCTTATCGGAGACTTGGCGAAGTTAATTTGTCAGAATGGAGTTCAAATCGGGCAGAAACGATTATTTGAGTGGATGCGACAGAATAACTTCCTTATTAAAAGTGGTTCTTCAAGAAATATGCCGATGCAACGATATGTTGAACAGGGATTGTTTGAGATTAAGGAAAGCAATGTTCAGAACCCAGATGGAAGCGTAAGGATTACAAAGACCACGAAAGTTACTGGTAAGGGGCAGATTTATTTCGTGAATCAGTTCTTGAAAGAAAATGCTTTAGAAAAGAGGTGTTAAAAATGGCAGGAGATGTATTAGGAATGGCAATCCCGAAAGAAGAGCAGGAAGAAATCAAAGAGTTTATTTCTACATTATTAGTTCTTCCGAAAGAGGACAGAGCAGTTTTACTATCAAATGCAAATGCTTTTCGAGTAAGAAGAGATATTGAGAAAGCGAGGGAGTAGAAATGAACGAATTATAGATTTTCACAAATGAAGAGTTCGGAGAAATCCGAACAGTACAACTGAATAATGAAACCTACTTTGTAGGAAAAGATGTGGCAGAGGCATTAAAGTACAATGAACCGCACAAGGCGATTCAGCGTCATGTAGAGGATGATGATAGGATGAAGCATCCCGTCACGGATTCAACAGGAAGAATTCAAGAAGCGTGGGTGATTACGGAATCCGGCTTATACGCTCTTATCTTCGGTAGCAAGTTAGAATCAGCGAAACGATTTAAGCATTGGGTGACAAGTGAGGTGCTTCCGGCAATCAGAAAAACAGGTTCTTACGAAATGGAACAGTATTCTCCGGAAATGAAAGCTATTCTTATGCACGATAAGAAGTTGGTGAAGATGGACGAAAGAGTCACAGACCTTGAGAATAACACCACGATCGACTACGGTCAGCAACAGGCGTTAGGTGATATTGTGAATCGTGTAGTAATTGAAGCATTAGGTGGGAAAGGATCTCCGGCATACCGTGAAATCAGTAAGAAAGTATTTGCAGAATGTAATCGTGATTTGAAACATTACTTCAATGTGAATGCAAGAAATAACGCTCCAAAGAAACGCTTTGATGAGGCGGTTGAGTATGTGAAGAACTGGAAACCATGTACAAATACAAGAATGTCGATTAATTGTTGCAATTTGGAGGTGTAAATATGGAATTGCATGAAGGGGAAAAAGTATTTATTAGAAGATACAGAGAACTTCCAGAACATTGGGTAGAAAACATGGCACCGCTAATGGGGGAATTAGTTGTTGTTTCAAAAGTGGCAAAATTAAGTAATAGAAAAATTATTAAAGTGAAAACCCTTTGCGGTGATAGAGTGATTTGGAATTTTCATGAAGATGATTTTGAGAAAACAACTGGGAAAATAAAACTTTCATTAAACAAAGCAACTGAACTTTTAAGTATGTATCTTGGTGTGGATGTTGAGATCGAGGTGTGATTATGAAACAACCAAAGAGATTAACACGAAACCAAAAAGAATGTGTTTCAGCACATCATTTAAAGGTGTCCGATTGGATGCTAGTAAGGGAAACTGAGTTCTATCTTTACCTTATTAATAAGGAAGGAACTAAGACCAAGAGGGTAGATAAATTTATAAGAGGAGCAAAAAGAAAATGATTTACGATTCAATTTTATCCATCGGTCTAATATTGATTTTGGTCGGTATGTGTATGGCAGATGGCGAAGATTTGAGGATGTCGATTACTTTTATGGCTATTGGAGGCGCGATTGTTTTTTTGATAGGAAAGATCGGAGATTATTATGGTGAATAGAAAAGCGTTAAATAAAAATCAAGAAAAAATAGTCAATGAAGTCGGATTATTTCCGCATGAGTGGGAAGAAGTGTTCGAGGATGAGATTTATTTACACATTGTAAGAAAAAATAAGAATCCATCTGAAGTGAAGATTATTGACAAAAAAAGAAAAGCCCTCTGCAAGCAGAAAGGCTAATCAAAAAACACATTTTAATTATAGCAGAAAGGAGATTTTATGAAAAGTATTAAATTAAGAAGCATAAAAATTGAAAATTTCAAGGGTGCAAAAGAACGCACGATTGAATTCGGTGAAAACACAAAAATCTGTGGAGCAAATGCAACCGGAAAGACAACCATATTCGATGCATTTACATGGTTGTTGTTCGGAAAAGATTCGATCGGAAATGCGAAGTTTGACATCAGACCGTTAGATAAAGATGGAAAGATGATTGATAATCTGGAAATTAGCGTAGAAGCTGTTATTTCTGCGGACAATGAAGAATATATGCTGAAAAAGGTGCAAAAGCAGAAATGGGTGAAGAAACGTGGAACCAACGCAACAGAATTTCAAGGAAATGTGAATGAGTTTGAAATTAATGGTTATCCGAAATCAGAGAAAGATTTTAAGCAGTTTATTTCCGACATGATCGATGAAAAGATTTTTAATCTCGTAACAAATCCAGTTGCGTTTACTTCATTGCCTTGGAAAGAACAGAGAGAAATCTTAATAAAGTTTGTTGGAGAAAGTTCAGATGTGCAGATTGCAGAGGAATATGGAGAAAGGTTTTTAAAGCTGATTCCTGAACTTAAATCCGAAAAAGCAGACAGTATTATAAAAAAATACGCAAAGTCGAAAAACACATTGAATAAGGAAATGATTGAGATTCCGGCACGTATTGATGAAGTATCGAAACAGCTTGAATCAGTGGATATAGGATCGTTGGAAGTAGAAAAAGTTGCGAAAGAGGTTGCTCTTAAAAAAGTGGAAGATGATCTTGCTGGAGGTACTGAAAAAACTGAGGAAATCAATGCCAAGAGAGAACGGGTAATGAACCTTAAATTTAATATAAGTGATATCAGCAATAAGGAAGCAGAGATTCTTATGGAAAAGAGAAGAAATGCAGTTTCCGAATGCAATGAAGTAGAAGAAAAGCTGTTGAATTATAAGAAACAGGCTGATTCTATCACATTTGATATTGAAAGTGCTTTCAGACAGAAAGAACGTGCAGAGAAAGATAGAGACAAATTTGCAGATGAATGGAGACGAGAGAAGTCAAGCGCATTTCTAGAAATGAAGCCATTTCCAGAGTATACGCCATTGCCGGAATTGACAGAAGATGATTTGGTTTGCCCAACTTGCGGTCAAACTCTTCCGAAAGAAGTTCGAGAAAAACGTATTTCTGATTATGAGGAAAGAAAGAAAAATAATGAAGAGTGTTATCAAAAAAAGAAGGCAGAATATGAAGAGCAGTATCGAGAAGATAAGGAAAAATTTGAAAAAAACCGAGCAGACAAACTGAAATTAATTACCGAAAAAGGACAGAAAGCAGCAGATGATGTTCGTACATATCAGAAAATCATTAATGATAAACAACAGGAATTGGAATCAGTCAATGCAGAAATCGCAAAATGCGAAGAGACATTGAAAGAAAAGAAAGAAACTATTGATTCAATCCCAACTGTCGCTGATATGTCAAAAAACGAAGAATATCAAAAAATCAGCGAACAGATTCTTGTGTTGGAAGATGAGATTGAGGAAATGAGCAAGGAAACTGTTGGAAAAACCGAACTAGAAGCTAAGAGGGAAGTTTTGCGTGATGAAATCTCAGATATTGTGGCGAAAATCAAATCTGCGGATGATACAAAAGTTAGAGATCGTATCGCAGAGTTGGAAGCTGAGAAAACAGAAGTCGGACAGAAGATCGCAGAACAGGAACAGATGATTGATTTAACAGAGGAGTTTATCAGAGCAAAAATGAATCGTATTTCTTCTGTGATTAATGAACGGTTTGGCGGAAGAGTTACATTTAAACTTTTTGAAGTTCAGATAAATTCTGGAATCAGAGAAACTTGTGAATGTCAGTGGGATGGAAGAACCAATATGAGCAATGGAGAATCTATCGTAGCAGGAATGTATATTTGCAAAGCGTTATCTGAATTGTATGAAGTTAGTTGCCCTCTTTTCGTGGATAATTCGGAAGCGGTCAGTGACGGCAGATTTCCTGATATGGACTGCCAAGTTATAAAATTGTTTGTTTCTAATGATAAGGAACTAAAAGTGGAGGCGCAACATGGTGATACCAAAATTAGAAAAGCAATTTGAATACAAAGGATTTCCATGCGTGATTCTGTTTATGCCAACTGGTTATCGTTGTGGATATGTAGGGATTCCGAAAGATGTGAAAATTGATATAGATAGTATCGGGTGCCATGGAGGCATTACATATAATAGAGACTATTTATATCATCAGGAACGGAAAGATTTGTGTTGGATAGGTTTTGATTGCGCACATTGTTTTGATGGGTACGATGTGGAAACGGCTAAAAAATTATTTTCCGATGAAGATGGAGTTATGAAGCAGATAGCTTCATTGGAAAGCACAGGTTATTTCTCTTTTTGTAATGAGGACAATCCTATTCGGACTCTTGAATATTGCGAGGAAGAATGCATAAAAATCGTAAATCAAGTTATAGAAAGGATGGAGTGTAAATGATCGCAATTAAAGCACGATACTTAAAACATGGAGAACCAATCGGAAAAGACTATGTTTTTGCTTGCAACTTCCTTCCGAAACTTGGAGATATCGTGAAAGTCGGAAAGGCAAAAGCTGTTGTGACAGAGGTAGATACGTCAGATGGTGCAGTTTATAAGTACGATGGGAAATTGAAAGTGGTCGAAGAGATGGAGGAGTAAAAAATGTCAAAATATTACAAATTTCATTATGACGCTGGGTATGTAGGAACTGATGTTGATGAAGTGTTCAAGTTTTCGGATGATACTTCTGAAAGAAAAGTAGAAGAAATCTTTGATGATTGGTATGACGATCAAAGAAGCGATAGCGGTGTATATGAGGAAATTTCTGAGGATGAAGCAGAAGAAATCGGAATTGATGAAGATTTAGAGGAGGAATAAATTATGTCAGAGAATACACAGGTAGCAACACAGAATACAGGAGCAGCAGCGCAGAAACCAAAGACATTTGATATGGCTTTAATGGAAAAACTGGATAGCGTGAATGATGCACTCCCGAAAGATTTCAACAAACAGAGATTCGTGCAGAATACTCTTGCACTTATCCATGACAACCCGAAACTTATGGAGTATAAGCAATCAGAAATCATGTCAGGTCTGATGAAAGGCGCAACACTCGGATTGGATTTCTTTAATAAGGAAGCTTATCTTGTGCCATACGGAAGTCAGTTAAATTATCAGACCGATTACAGAGGAGCAAAGAAACTGGCAAAGAAGTATTCTATCCGTCCAATCAGGGATATTTACGCAAAGCTTGTCCGTGAGGGTGATGAATTTGAGGAAGTTATTGAAAACGGAGAACAGGGAATCAACTTCAAACCAAAGGCTTTTAATGATGGAAAGATTATCGGAGCATTTGCAGTATGCCTATTTGCAGACGGCGGTTTGATTTACGACACAATGAGTATTGCAGATTTGGAGAACACAAGAAAATCCAGTAAGGCGAGCAATTCTCCGGCTTGGAAGAATTTTACAGGAGAAATGTACAAAAAGACGGTGCTGCATAGACTTTGTAAGCACATTGAACTTGACTTTGAGAATCCTACTCAGCAGAGCAACTTTATATCTGGCATGGAAATCGAAACAGATGTAAGCGAGATTGCACACAGAGAAATCGCAGAAAACGAAAATTCACAGCCATTCGAAGTTGTGGCAGACGCGGAAGCGAAAGAAGAACCAAGTTTTGTGGCGGAGGGATAATGGATGATTATTGTTAAATTGACGATTTTATTGTGGGTTTTAACGTTTTTTATGAGATGGCTTATTTTGGCAGCTATGTCACGGGAAGAAAGACTTCTTTTGAAAATTAAAGGAAAAGTAAATAGAATGACATTCTTTCGTTTGCTTATGTTAATCTGTTTTCTTTTAGCAGTTGTTGGAACGATCGCAAGCGTTGTGTGGCTACTATTTTTTTATTAGGAGGTCAACTATGAGAATTATATCACAGGATGGAATGATTGATATTCCATATGAAAATCTTTGTTTTAGTATGGATTACAGGGACTCTACTAGAGTAATCGTATGGGATATTGGAAGTAATAATGGAGATGTTGTTACGATTGCAAAATATTCTACACAAGAAAAAGCCATGAAAGTAATGGAAATGTTGAGAGAAAAATATCTTTCAAGAATGGAACTTGATGGAGGATATGACATCACAAACGGGCACTATGTTCAGCCTAATTTTTGGGTTCTTCCAAGAGTTTTCCAATTTCCAAAAGACGAAGAAGTGGAGGTGTAGCATGAACGAAGCAAAGAAAATAAGAGTAATAGCTGACCATTACGGTTTTGCTAAACAGTCTAATATTGCTATCGAAGAAATGTCGGAATTGACAAAAGCAATATGCAAATGGCACAGGAATCGTGGCGATTCATTAAAAAGTGAAAGCTATGATTGCGATGAGAGAACGGAAATTATTGAAGAAATGGCTGATGTTTGGATTATGCTTTGTTAGCTTGATTACTTACTAGATTCAGAATTTGAAGTTTCTGAGATGATTACAAAGAAACTGGACAGGCAGTTGGAAAGGATTAAGAGAGAATGCGTGGAGAAAAGTACATATTAGACGTATGCTGCGGTTCGAGAATGTTTTGGTTTGATAAGAATAATGACAAAGTTGTTTTTATGGATAATCGAGTCCTACACGACATTTTATGTGATGGAAGAAAATTAGATATCGAACCGGATGTTGTTGGCGATTTCCGAAATATACCGTTTGAAGATAACACATTCCATATGGTTGTATTTGACCCACCGCACCTAGTAAAAGTTGGAGAAAATTCATGGTTGGCCAAAAAGTATGGGAAACTTAGTGATAGTTGGACAACGGATATAAAAAAAGGGTTTTCAGAATGTATGAGAGTGCTAAAACCTAATGGAACACTTATTTTTAAATGGAATGAACAGCAAATAAAATTAAGAGAGATTTTGAAAATAATTGATTATGATCCATTGTTCGGTAACAAAAGAGCAGATACGCATTGGCTTGTTTTTATGAAAGAAAGTGAGGTGGTCTAATGCTTATGAAATGCACAGGTTCCGGCAGCAGTGGTAATGGATATGCACTCATTTCAGACAACGAAATTCTACTAATAGAATGTGGAGTTTCGGCGAAAGAAATGCTGCGTGCGATTGATTATCAGACAGGAAAAGTTGCCGGATGCCTTATCTCTCATGAGCATGGTTAAGGTGACCATGCAAAGTATATCAAGCAGTACATGAAATATGGAATCAAGTGCTATACATCTGATGAAGTACAGGAACGAATTGAAACAATCTACGGAGAAAAGACAGTTGGAATGAATCGTATTCGCGTTACAAAAATCGGTTCATTCCAAGTAATACCATTCCAATCACCACATAATGGAACAGAGTGTGACGGATTTCTAATTAAACATGAAAAAATAGGTTTCTTGCTATTTATTACAGATGCTGAATATTGCAAATACGATTTCTCGAAAACGGGAATTAATCATGCAATGATAGAGTGTAATTATTCCGAGGATTATTTAGACGTAGAAGAAAATCAAGGAAAATCAAGTCATGTACTGCAAGGACACTTGGAATTGCAAACTTGCAAAAGGCTCATACAGACGATTAATAGTCCAACGCTAAGAAGTGTGGGCTTACTCCATTTAAGTTCACAGAATGGCGATCCAGAGCGTTTCAGAGAAGAAATATCAGAATTGATTGACTGCGATGTAGATGTATGGGTAGCAGAAAAAGCGATAGAAAGGGAATTGCGGTTAGAACCGTTTTAGGTGGATTATGGAAAGATTAACGGAAAGAAAATACGGAGAAATTGTCTCTGTAAAAAGCGAAGAAACTGGAATTAGTTGTAGTTCGTTTTGCAATAATTGTTCGCAAGGTACTGGAAACTGTAAATATGTAAAAGAAATGGTAGAAAAACTTGCAGAATACGAAGATTTAGAGGAACAAGGAAAACTTCTGAAAATTCCATGCAAGGTTGGCGATGAAATATTTATACCGATTGATTTTCAAGGAAAAGTTCATCGTGGTGTTATTATCGGTGTCGAATATTCAAAGATAAGAAAATCCTTTGTTGCGGTAGTGCGCACAGATGATGATTTTCTGTGCTATGAGAAGTTTGAGGATTTTGGTAAGAACGTATTTTTGAATAAAACCGAAGCAGAAAATGAATTAAAGAAAATGGCAGAAAGGAATAGGTATAAACATGAATAGCATAGTAATTGTTGGACGTGCGGTCAGAGACGCAGAAGTGCGATATTCCACAGGAGAAAAGTCAACAGCGTATGGAAATTACACACTTGCGGTTGATAGACCGTACAAAAAAGACGGAGATAAAGAGACAGATTTTATTATGTGCAAGGTAGTTGGAAAAAATGCTGAATTTGCAGAAAAGTATATCGCAAAAGGTGTGAAAATGATTGTTCGTGGTCGCATGCAGATTGATAACTACACAGACAAGGACGGAAATAAAAGACAATCAGCATATATTTTCGTTGATCAACAGGAATTTGCTGAAAGTAAAAATGCAAGTCAGCAGAATAACAATGTGCAGGCTGGTCCGTCACCGTATGGAGCAATGCCTACAGATTCGGACGGTTTTATGCATATTCCGGCGGGAATTGACGAAGAATTACCATTTAATTAAATTTTAGAAGGGAGCAGGAGATTTGTGCGCACAGAAAATCATGATTTGCTCCGATAGAAGAAATGGAACAGAGAAAGAAAAGAATCAAATGTGAATTGTATAGAGATTCCATGCAGAACTATAAGAAGTATGCAATTCCACCGGCACAGCTAATTATCGCCGATGTACCGTACAATGTTGGGAACAACTTTTACGGTAGCAATCCAATGTGGTACAACGGCGGAGACAACAAAAATGGAGAAAGTAAACTTGCAGGCAAGGCGGCGTTTAACTCGGACTTTAATTTTAATCTGTATGAGTATTTTCATTTTTGCTCAAAGATGTTAAAGAAAGATGATACAAAGCCAGTGCCAAGAGGCAGGAGCAGTAATTCCCCTTGTATGATTGTGTTTTGCTCATTTGAGCAGATACAGACGCTAATCAATGCGTCGGCGAAACATGGATTTATCCATTACATACCGTTGATATTCTGCAAGAATTACAGTCCACAGGTGCTAAAGGCGAATATGCGTGTTGTGGGCGCTACGGAATACGCCTTGTTGTTGTATCGGGATAAGTTACCAAAGTTTAGGAATGGCGTACAGACGGACGAAAACGGAAAGAACATACCGAACACTGGCAAGATGATTTTTAACTGGTTTACATGGGAGCGCGACGGTAAAGAGATACCCAAAATCCACCCGGCGCAAAAACCAGTGAAAGTTCTAAAACGTCTGATTGAAATATTCACAGATGAAGGTGACGTAGTAATTGACCCTTGTTGTGGCAGTGGTTCTACTTTGAGAGCGGCGCATGAATTAGGGAGAAGTGCATACGGGTTCGAAATTGACAGGAATTTCTATCAGAGAGCAAAAGATGAAATGCTTGTGTTTGAAAAAGATAATCAGATGTCGATTTCAGATTTTTTAAAGGAGTAACACAAATGAAATGTATTAGAAAATTTGCCGAATTTTTCGGATATACAATATTTCATGGAGAAAAATTTACAGAATGGCGTTGCCCGAACTGTGGTTTTGGAGTTTCAGAAGATTATGTTTGTTGTCCGTATTGTGGTCAGAAAATCAAATTCAGGGAAATTCCAGAAACGAAATTGATTGATATTCAGTTTAAAAGGAGTGATGCAGATTGAGTTATCAAAACTTTAGACAGGTAAAAGCTATTGAGCAGAAGAACAAAAAGAGGTTGCTTGAAGTTAATCCGGGATTAGATGATGAAAGCGGAATTTACTTTCTGACAAGAGAAGATGAACAAGGCTTCCGCTACGCTTATATCGGACAGGCAGTACATATTTTGACAAGATTATCACAACACCTTGTAGGATATCAGCATATCGACTTGTCACTGAAAAAGCATGGTTTGTATTCAGAAGATAATCCTTATGGGTGGAAAGTGAATTTTAGGCATTATACAACAAATTTACTTGATAAAATGGAGCAACTCTGGATTAAGCAGTATGCAGATAAAGGCTATCAGCTACGAAACAAAACTTCTGGTAGCCAAGGTGAGGGAAAGTCACAGATTGCCGATTATCGTCCGCAGAAAGGCTATAGAGATGGTCTAAAACAAGGCAGAATCAACTTGGCTAGGGAATTATCGTCTATCGCAGAAAAGCACCTTAAAATTGAAATTAGGGACGATAAGAAAAACAATAAGATTTCACAGAAACAGTTTGAAAAGTTTAAGGAACTGTTAAATGCAGACAATTATTTGGAGGGAAATTAAATGTGTAGTATGGACAAGATTTTAGAAAAAGCAAAAGAGTTAGTAGCAATGTTAGAGGAAAAGGAAGCAGCGGATAAAGTCGAATTATCTACGGTTGATCCAGGTAACGTGATTGATCTGGGCGAAGATGAATTTGTGGTGTTAGACCATGACGAGGGTGGGACACTTGTTATTTCTAAAGAGCTCATGGAAGAAGATGTGAAATTCGGAGATAATGCTGATTTTAACGGTTCAAATGTGCAGCATGTGTTGTATGAAGACATTCTTCCGAAAATGGAAGATGTTGTCGGATCGGAAAACATTCTTCCGCAGACTATAAAATTAACAACGATTGATAATCAGAATGTCTATGAGGATGTAACAGGGAAAATCCGATTATTGACATTTGATGAAGCAAGAAAATACAATCTGCTGATCGTAAATGAAGATTTGGGTGATTACTGGTGGTTAATGACTCCGTGGACAAGCAAGGATAGATGGGAGCATCCCGTTGCCGTTGTTTCGCCGGGCGGCCGCATCTGCAACTGGCGCTACGACTGCTGCAACGGTGTTCGTCCAGTTTTGTATCTTAAATCTAATATCTTTGTATCTTTAGGAGGAAAATGCGATGAAAAATAAACTTGAGCAGAAAGTAGCAAAATTAGAGCAAGAATTAAAAGAGGTAAAAGCAGAGTTAAGAAAAAGAAAATATACAGGATCAAAAGTCGGAGATACTTTTGAGTTGATTGAAAAGAAATGGAAGATTCTAGATTTAAACGAAAATGGCGTGTTCTGCCTTTGCATGGAATCTCTGGTAGATAAAACGTTTGATTCAGAATGCAATGAATGGACATCAAGTAATTTAAGAGATTATCTCAGCACAGAAATATATAAGAAAATCTGTGAAGAAATTGGAACCGAAAATGTGATTGGATTTGAGCGTGACCTCCTTTCTCTTGACGGTCAGTCAGAGTACGGAACTTGCAAAGATTTTGTTTCATTGATTTCTATTGATGAATACAGAAAATATCGTAGTATGATTCCAAACTTTGAAGAATGGTGGTGGACGCTTACACCATATAGTACGAAATGCAATGATGATGCAAGATGGTTAACCGTTGTTTCGCCGGGCGGCCGCATCGGCTACTGGGGCTGCAACTGCTGCTACGGTGTTCGCCCAGTTTGTATCTTTTCATCTACACTCTTTGAATCAGAGGATGAGTAAATGGCAGAAACAGAATTGCAAGTAATTTTAAAGGCAATGGAACTTGCCGAGCATACGCTGAAATTGACATCGAATTGCAACCGTTATCCAAAGAAATATCGGTTTTCACTGGTGGATAAAATGCAGAACAAATGTCTCGGTATCTACGAATCGTTAATGGAAGCGAATCGGACTGACATTAGAGATTACAAACGTGACCGATTGGAATTGCAAACAAGGGCGATTATATACTGCGACGAGATGCTGTTTTACATCGAGTTATCGCAGAAATTAAATATCATCAATATGAAAAGTATGGAGCATTGGTCGAAAATGGTAAAGGATATTAAGCACATGGCGATTGCTTGGAGGAAGAAAGATAAGGAAAGATAAGAAGGTGAGGAAAGCATGAGTTTGTTAGATTATGCAAAAAGAGAGCTTGAACAAATCAGTAAGGATGAAGACGGAATGCAGGAAATGATGAATAAAGACATTCTGGAAATTGTAGAGAAATTCAGCGAGCAAGGGCATAGTGGATTTTCTGCAAGTTATGCGTTGAGCGTGTTGGAGCGGATATTAAGATTTAAACCAATTTCACCTCTTACTGGAGAAGATGATGAATGGAATGAATGTTCCAGAGACGGCGTATTTCAAAATAATAGGTGTTCAAGCGTATTCAAACAAAAAGACGGTACGTTTGAAGATATAGACGGAATAATTGTTTCCGACAATGGTGGAATCACATGGTTTTCAAGCGGTAGATTCAGAAAAAAGATTACATTCCCTTATTTTCCACCGATTCACCCTGAAAAGGTGTATATCGAATATAAAGAAGATGTGCCACCGGGTTTTACTGGAGATGATTATGAGGTTATAACAGACAAGCCAGAGAGAATCAAAGACCTCTATGAAAGGAAACGCCAAGAGTTCGATATCGTTTAATGCGTAAATTAGGTTATACATCGTTAAACCGTTGTTTCGCCGGACGGCAACATCAACAACAGGAACTACAACAACAGCAACGGTGTTCGCCCATTCTGTATTACAGACAGTCGGAGTAGGCATCAAGCCGAAACCAGAGAAAGAGATACAAAAAGATGTATGACCTTCCTGAAATGGGTAAATATAAAGGAGTTATGGAAATGGACAAGGACATTATTACGAATTTTGAAAATCTGTATCGCGCTTATCGAAAAGCGAAACTTGGAAAAAGCCATAATGGAAGCTGTGCGAGATTTCAAAATATGAGCCTTGAGGGAATTCACCTACTGAAAGAACAGTTGGAGAATCAGACTTATCAAATTGGCAAATACAGTCAGTTCAAGATCTATGAACCGAAAGAACGAGTGATAATGTCCTGTTCATTTAAAGACAAGGTAGTGCAACATTGTTTGTGTGATAATATTTTGCACCCATATTTGCAAAATGTGTTCATAGATACAAATTCTGCCGGACAGATAAGAAAAGGTACGTTGTATGGAATGGATAAGCTGAAAGAGCAGATGTTGTCCTTTTACAACGAGCACGGACTTGACGGTTGGATATTGAAATGTGACATTACGAAATTCTTTTACAGCATTGACCATGAAATTCTGAAAGATATTGTGGACTATTATTTCCCAGATAGTTACACAACGTGGTTGAACCATTTATTCATTGATAGCACAGACGGAGTAGGACTTCCACTTGGAAATCAAGTGGCGCAGGTATATGCTCTGCTGATGTTAGACTGTGTAGATCACATGATAACCGGAGAACTTGGTATTAGGTATTACGGACGTTATATGGATGATTTTTATTTGATTCACCGTGACAAGGAATATTTGAAAGAATGTCTGTTACATATCGAAGAAATGTTATCAAGCCTTGGACTATTATTGAATGGAAAGACACAGATTTGTCCGGTCAAGAATGGACTACGGTTCCTAGGATTTCATCATTATGTGACGAAAGACGGAAAATATATCCGGCGGTTGACTTCCGAAAATAAGCGTAGAGCAAAGAAAAAAGTCAGAAATATGGTTCGTTTGTTGAAAGCCGGAAGAATTACAGAAAAAGAGTTTGAACAGAGATATAAAGCATGGAAGAATCATGCATCACATGGAAATACAGTGAAACTACTGCATTCTATGGATTTATACATAAAATCAGAACTTGAGAAAGGATATGGTTAAATGTCTGTATATTACCAAATGACATTAGACGATATAGCAAATGACACAGAAAAATCTTTCGGGAATCGCAAAGATTTATTGGACACCATGAGCCTTTACGGATCCGCTCTTTTCCTTGCTGCATGTATTCAAGAGATGGATATTACGCGTTTGACGGATGCAGATTATTGGCTGGATTATTTAAAACAGGAAGTTGATGATAACGGAGAACCATTAGAATGAGCGGTTGGATAAAAATACATAGAGACATTTTATATCACGAAATATGGAGTGATAAGCCTTTTTCAAAGGGGCAAGCGTGGATTGACCTTATTCTTCTTGCAAATCATTCAGATAACAAGTGCATGGTCGGGAATAAGGTGGAAGAAATTAAACGTGGTAGTTTTATCACGTCAGAACTGAAATTGATGGACAGGTGGGGATGGGGTAGAAAAAAGGTTCAGTTGTTCTTGAAGTTTCTGGAAAGAGAATCCATGATTGTCCGAAGTGCGAACAACAAAAGAACAGCTATAACCATTGTGAATTATGATGTTTATCAGTTTAAGGGAACGACAAAAGAACAACAAAAGAACACCAAAGGAACATCAAAAGCGCACAAACAAGAAAAAAAGAATAATAAGAATGAAAAGAATAGGTTTAATAATTTCCAGTGCAGAGATTACGACATGGAAAACTTGGAAAGAAGACTTATTTCAAAGGGGTGATAGTATGTTAAAAAGCAAAAGCATGTTCCATCCATATTACAATAAAATTCAGGCGCTTTTGTTTGATGGAATGACAATTAAAGAAGCGCATGAGTACATGGTGAAATATTTTGGATTGTATAGTTCGTATAGAGCATTTTATGCGTATGTAAAGAAGCAGAAACTTGATTGGTTTATGCCGATTGATATTTCTGGAAGTTAGGAGAGATGTATATGAGAAAAAAGTGTTTTTGGGTTTTGATTTCTGCGTTTTTGATGTTTGGATGTGAAAGTAAAAAGGTTGAGCCTGATGTTGGGCAAGTAGAAAATCTTGTGATTAAAACAATCGAGCCAAATACAACCGGAAAAGTAACAGTATATGTTGACGGAATTGCGGATTTTGAATATTCGGGAGAAATAAACATAAAAAACGATGGAACCAACGGAGAAGCAATAGAAATTATTGTTGATTCTAAAGAAAAAAACAATTAAATAAACCCATACCAGTAGTGCGTGTCCCATACTACTGGTTGGGTTAGACGGGATTAACTAAATTTAATATTTAGGAGAGGATGGTAAACAATGGCAAAGTATAGAAAGAAACCAGTTGAGATTGAAGCATTCCAATATGATGGAGATTTAAAAGGTTCAGACGGAAAATATTATGTTCCAGAATGGGCAATAGAAGCATTTGAAAATGGAACATTAATGGATATGTCTTTTTCACCGTTACATCCTCCATGTGATTTGTATATTAGAACATTAGAGGGATATATGCGTGCCAGAGTGGGTGATTACATCATTAAAGGCGTAAATGGAGAACTTTATCCATGTAAGCCGGATATATTTGAGAAAACATATGAAAAAGTGGATTAAATTAAAATTTAAAGGAGACAAGATGATGGAAAGTTGTAAAGATATTACAGATGAATTATATAGATATGCTGAAAAATACAGGGAACCCCCAACAGGGAGAGAAGTGGAAGGAACACCAGAACTGCTAGAGAAAGCAGCAAAATATATAGGAGAAATAAGCTATTGTACTGCAAAGATGAAAGAGCGCTTTTTGATTGGGAAGGTAGTGCATAGGCAAGGGGACGATGAATCAGATGTGATAGCATGTCCTTACTGTGGATATGAAGTAGCTAGAAATGATGATTTTGATGAGCTGAAGCCGAAGCATTGTCCTGAGTGTGGAACGAAATTATTGTATTAACTTAGCATTTAACATTTGAGGTGGATTATGAAAACCGATTTTCACATTGATGTAATGCCGGTATCTATATCCTTAAAATGTCCGCACTGTGATACTGATATTGTATTGAACTGGAACGATATTTATACCCCAGTATATTGGGGTGATGACTGGGGGACTGTGGAATGTCCGTTGTGTGGAAAAGATATTGAGCTTGGCGATTATGAATATGATTAGGCATTTGCGAGGGATGGAATGATGATAGATAAAATAGAAAAATATAGAGATGAAATGCAAGGAAGGATATATAAGCATTTCAAGGGTACAAGATATATCGTGTTAGATGTGGCACTTCATACAGAAAGAGAAGAGATATTAGTGGCTTATAAGAATTTTGATAGTCCAGATATTCTTTTTGTAAGACCGATTGAAATGTTTTTAAGCAAAGTAGATAAAAGTAAATATCCTAACGCAAAACAAGAGTATCGCTTCGAGCCGCTGAGGTGTAATGATGACTGATAATACACTTTGCAAACAAGCGGTTAAAGAAACTGAGATTTAGAGGAGAAACAAATAAAATGAATAGAAAAGATACAACAAAGTTTTTGAGCGAACTCCTTGTAGAAAGCAGACTGACAGGCAGAGGAAAATATTACGCCAGTGAAGTATCATTAGATTACGGAACTAAAGATGTGAAAAGAGTGGACTTTATGCAGTTTGAACCTGTTGGAGTAGTTTCTATAAGTGAAATTGAAAAAGGCATCTTTACTTCCTACGAAGTAAAGAGTTGTAAAGCAGATTTCAATAGTGGATTTGGTAGAAATTTTGTGACAGAGAAAAATTACTTTGTAATGCCAATGGCACTATATAAAGAGGTCGCAACAGAAATAGGACATCCAATTGGTGTAATGTGCCCAATTCCTACAATGAGAGACAAATATGAAGAATTTGAAAAACCTACGCCTTTAGATTCTGATGGTGTGTTGTGGGATATGAAAATTATTAGGTCAGCGCATCAGGTAGGCAGGAAACGTTCTATAACGGAGTTGTTATTCTGCCTATTGAGATCCGGACATTGAACCAAGTTTTAGGAGGGAATCAAATATGACAGAAGGACAATACGAAGAATACAGAAAGAAAAAAGAAGAACTTAACCAGATTAAAGAGTTTTTATATTGGTGTGGAATAAAATATAAAAGTGATTATGTTTCAAAATATAAAGCAAGACTTATCGGACGAAAAGCCGTAATAAAAATCGGACGAAAAGGCATAGGAGCAATTAAAGGAATGGAAGTGGATCTACCAAAAGAGTTACAAGATAAAATAATTGGCGTGATTGAAGATTATGTAGATGAAAAAGAAAAAGAATTATCTGAGATTTAATTAAACAAGGTTTGAGTTCCTGCGAGCAATCGTGGGGAGGGAAGGCAGAAAGAGATGAAAGGGAAGAAATGTTTAAAACCATGTAAGGTATGTGGAAAAAACAGCGCCAAAATAGAAATTTGGAGTAGCGGTGGTCTTATGTATATGGTCAAATGCAATAACCCAGACTGCCCTGTTCCGAAAGGAGGGTATCCTAAAGGAAGAAAACTTGATGAAGTGATTAAAGAATGGAATAGGAGAGTGGAAGAATGAACGTACTAGAGAAGATTTTGGAGGAGATAGAAAGATTAGAAGATCCGTACTACAAAGATTATGTGGATAGGAAATATGTAAAAGAAATCATTCATTCACACATGGGCGGTGCGACTGACACAGATGATACGGAAGAAAAAATAAGAGAGCATATTGCGGAATGTCTACACAGAATCGATAACATAAGGAGTTTTATTGGAAGCAAAGAATATACCAGCAATGATGAAAAATGTATTAGAAACATAGAAGTGCTAAAAACAATCATAACAGCATTGGAAGGATATTTGAGCTCGAAAAAGAAGAGTGGAAATGATGGTTGGATTCCAGTAGAAGAGAGACTGCCGGAAGTTCCAGAGGAAAATCCAATATTTGATAATAAGCCATTGGAATTGTATTTAGTGGATATTGGTGCTGAATATCCGATACGCGCTTTTTGGAATGGGAGGGAGTTTACAGACGGTTGGTCACTATTAAATGTAATTGCATGGCAACCACTTCCAGAGAGGTACAAGGGTGATAGCAATGCATAGAGACAGCAAAGACCGACACAGGCAGAAAATAAGAGAGAACGACCATTACAACGATCTGGAAGGGCGAAAGGTATCGGATAAGGCACTGGAACGCTTCCGGAGACCGCCGCATCAGATCACGGACGTTGCAGGGTATATGGCAAAGAAATATGACATAAAAAGGGAGATGGAACCATGAAAATTAAATTTTGCCCAGACCTAACAGGGAAAGAAGAAATAAAGGCAACGCTTATAGGAGATGGGGATTTCATAAGACCGATATTAAATGCCTGCATAAAAGAAAAGTGTGTAGCCTATCGAGATGGATATTGTAAAAAATATGAAAATGAAGTGGAGGAATACTAGAAGATGGCAGCAGGAAAATGTAAAGCAGCATATCACACAGATGAATGGCACGGATACGGGTGCAGTATCATGGAAGATCCATGTATGTTCCTCTTTCCGGACAGTAAAGCATGTGCAGAAAAGTACGGAGAAGGACCGGATACAGAAAGAGAGGAAGAAGAATGATATACGAAGAGGTTGGAAAGGTAACGATAGCAGCGGCAGAGGCAATAGCAAAGGCAGGAGAGATAGTAGAAAAAGCGTTTAGGGAAACAGGACAAGCTAAGGAGAATAAATAGGCTTATGAGATTAGGGAAATATTTATCCTCATTGACTAAGCCGGAACTTGAAGAATTAAGAGAATTACTAAATTTATCTGATGATGAAATGCCAATTTTCGATGAGCTATCACACGGTAGAAGCAAGGTATGTGTTGCTGATAATTGCAAGATATCTGTTTCTACCGTTGATGACAGAATTAAGAGTATTTGCGCAAAAATGAATAAATTATAGGAAGGTGGTGTTAATATTGGATAAATTATCTCAAACAGAATTATTGAAACTTGCGTTGGAGGATGGTATAGTTGATATTAACACCATAACCAAGCAAATTGAGATGAATGAAAGAAAAAAATATCTTGAAATGCACAAATATGAAATTTGGCAAGGGGAAAAAGACAACAAATGGTATACTTACTTGCCGGATGATAAGAAAGGGAGGCGTTTGCTAAAGCGGATTTCGTTGGAGTCGCTACAAGAGTGTATTATTTCCTATTATAAAGAAGAAAAATATAATCCAACGGTATATGATATTTTTAAGGAGTGGATTGACGGCAAATTAGATCGTGACGAAATACAAAAATCTACTTGGGATAGATATTATAGACAATACGATGAAAGCATGAAGGACTTTGGGAGAAGAAAAATAAAATCCATTGAGGAATGTGACATTGAAGATTTTATACTTTCTGCTATCCATGAGAACGAGTTGACTTCAAAAGGGTATAGTAATCTACGGACATTAATTTATGGCACGTTTAAGAGGGCAAAAAAGAGAAAGCTGGTCGGATTTAGCATAACAGAAGTGATTTCAGATATGGAAATATCGAAAAAGAGTTTTAGAAAAAATATAAAACAAGACGAAGAGTTGGTATTTTCAGAAATTGAAAAGGACAAAATCATCAATCACATCAAAGATTCAAATATGGATATTATTTCTCTTGGTATACTTTTGTATTTTAAAACCGGTATGAGACCAGGGGAACTGGTAGCGATAAAACAGTCAGACATCAATGAACGTGTTATACATATATGCAGAACTGAAATTTGCTACAAAGATGAAAATAAGAAGAACGTATATGAGGTTCGTGATTTTCCTAAAACAGAAGCAGGGATACGAGATATAATTATTCCGACATCATCAAAATGGATTATTAAAAAGATAAAAACGATAAATCCCTTTGGGGAATATCTATTTGAATTAAACGGGAAAAGGATAAGAACATATAGTTTTACATCAAGATTAAAGTCAATATGCAAAAAGCTAGATATTAGTCCGAAGTCTTTAAATAAAATAAGAAAAACTTATGCCACCACTTTAATAGATAGTGGAGTAGAAGAGTCTTTGATTATATCTCAAATGGGACATACAGATATTGATACAACGAAAAAATATTATTACAAAAATAGGAAAAATCTAGAGCAAAAAGAAAAGGCAATAGATATGGTTTCTAATCTATAAAAGTAATCAAAATGTAATCAAAGGTAATCATAATAAAAATTGAAAAACCCTTATTTTTCAATGAATTTTTAGGTTTTGAAAGGGGTTCGATTCCCCTTGGAGTCACTGAAAACTCTATCGAAAGATAGAGTTTTTTTAGTATATTCAAAGAATTGATTCGTACATTGGAAGCATTTCGAGAGACGAATATTTTCGCTCTTGCCGCAAAGTTTGAGTATAAGTTATACTGAGTAAGGGGAACGATAAAAGTGCGAATCCGAAAAATATATGATAAATTTTTTATTTGTAACAGCCTTGGCAGTTGTCGCTATTTATGATATAAAGGAGAAGAGGATACCGAATCTCTGTGTGTTGCTGATTGCTGTGCTGGCAGTTATAGACAGGCTCATTTCAGGGAGAGGAAGCTTTGCGTCAGGGATATTTGACGTTCTGTGTGTGAGTACGCCGCTGCTTATGGTAGCAGTTATCACCAAGGGCGCATTTGGTGGCGGAGATGTGAAGCTGATGGCGGCGGGAGGGTTGTTTCTGGGCTGGAGGCTCATACTGACTGCGGCAGTTATTGCATTTATGACAGCAGGAAGTTATATTTTCGTGCAGATGTGTGTGAACAGGCAGGAAAATAAAAGAAAGACGCGAAAGAGTGAGATTGCGTTTGGACCATTTCTCTGTGAAGGAATGATCATCAGTCTTACGGCAGGAGAGAAGCTTATACAGTGGTATCTCGGACTGTCAGGATAGACTTGCAGTGTTATTTTTCATTGGAAATACAAAAAGATGAATATATGAAAGGGGATAAGCATATGTTATTTGTAGAATATCCAAAATGTACAACTTGCCAGCGGGCAAAGAAATGGCTGGATGAAAGAGGTGTAGAATACACAGACCGCCATATTAAGGAAGAAAATCCAACAGTAGAAGAATTGAAAGAATGGCATAAAAAAAGCGGACTTCCACTGAAAAGATTTTTTAACACAAGCGGTATGCTGTATAAAAGCATGTCATTGAAGGATAAGCTTCCGAATATGACCGAAGAAGAGCAGTATCAATTGCTTGCTGAAGACGGAATGCTGGTGAAGCGTCCGATCATTGTAGGTGAAGATTTTGTGCTGACAGGATTTAAAGAAAAAGAATGGGAAGAAGTCCTGTAAACGCTGAGTTTATGGGGAGATTTACGGGTGAAAAGGCGCCAGATTTGACAAAAAGGCGGAAAAATAGTATAGTAGTAAAACACGAAAAAATTTTGTAACCCAATAAACAATGATGATTAAGGAAAACAGTATGAAAATGAGATTAAAAAAACGGTTAGCAATAATATTAGCTTGTGTATGTGCCGTGTATACTCTCTGTCCGGTTTCCGTCAGCCGTGCGGATGAACTGGAGGATGCCCAAGGACAGTCCTCTGATCTGAAGAATGAGCTGGATAGTATCAATCAGGAACTTTTGGAGATCAGCAATAAGATTGCAGAAAATGAGTCAAAGATGGAGTCTATGGAAGGCGATATCATTAAGACGCAGGAGCAGTTATCAATTGCAAAGAAGAATGAAGAAGCACAATATGAGGATATGAAGGTTCGTATCCAATACATTTATGAAAATGACAGTGCTACAATGCTGAGTATGATTTTTTCGGCAGATAATCTGACAGATTTCGTAAATAAAATCGATTTTGTTCAGACAGTAAGTGACTATGACAGAGATATGCTGACAGAGCTTGTGACGCTTCGTGAGGCGATTGAAGAAGAGGAAACTCATCTGAAAGAACAAAAAGAATCTTATAAAGAAACGGAAGAACAGCTTTCACAGCAAAAGGAGAGCTTGAAAGTAAAAGCAGCAGCAACTTCTACAGACCTCAGTGAATTACAGACTAAGATTCAAGAATTAAAAGCGGCAGAGGAAAAGAAGAAGGAAGAAGCTGCAAAAGCAGAGAAGGCACCATCTTCTGATTCTTCCGGTCAGTCAGGAAATTCGGGAACAGGAAATAATTCGAATAACAGCTCAAGCTCAGGCGGCTCTTCATCGAATAAGAAATATAACTATCCTTCCGGTCCGGGGCAGTTGAACCCGTGGGTTGGAGTTGTGTATTTTAACGGTCACCGAGAAACCTATTATTCACAGAGGGTACTGCCGGGATATGGGTTAAAGATTCCGGGACGTCATGTCGCTTCCGATGGAACGATCCGAGACAGCTCCAATTACATCTGTGTAGCGGCACATCTTGATGAGTACAGCAGAGGACAAGTGGTACAAACTTCTCTTGGCCCGGGCAAGGTGTATGATACAGGCTGTGCAAAAGGAACGATTGATCTTTATACAGACTGGTAAACGGGATTATAATTAAAATGAATAAAGAAATCAAACACTGCAAGGACGCTGTTGGCTTTGCAGTGTTTTGTTATATATAAGACTTTATTTGTAAGCCGCAGTAGGCCACACAGTGGTGTTTTTCAAGGAAATTACTTGCAAATGAAGACAGAGTGACGTATAATAAAAACTCTTAAAAGAGATGAACCATTTTGATATATGAAGCTATAGGAGGAGTGTTTGTGAAGAGAGAATTAGTGATAGTCATTGATTTTGGCGGCCAGTATAATCAGCTTGTGGCAAGGCGCGTCAGAGAGTGTCATGTGTATTGTGAGATTTATTCTTATAAAACAGACCTTGCAAAGATTAAAGAAATGAATCCAAAAGGAATCATTTTGACCGGAGGCCCGAATAGTTGTTATGAAGAAAATTCTCCGACTTGTTCTAAAGAATTATTTGAACTTGGGATACCTGTACTTGGCCTTTGCTACGGAGCTCAGCTTATGCAGCATGTGCTCGGCGGTAAGGTGGCAAGAGCCGATGTAAGGGAGTATGGAAAGACAGAAGTATTGGTAGATAAGACATCCTCAAAAATATTTCAGGGAGTGTCTGAAAAAACGACATGCTGGATGAGTCATTTTGACACGATTTTCGAAGTGGCAGAAGGCTTTGAGATTACTGCGCATACGGCGGATTGTCCGGTGGCAGCAACAGAAAATGCAGAAGCAGGCCTGTACGGAATCCAGTACCATCCGGAAGTCCTTCATACAGTAGAAGGTACGAAAATGTTAAAGAACTTTGTGCTTGGTGTTTGCGGATGTTCCGGAGACTGGAGAATGGATTCTTTCGTGGAAGATTCTATTGTTAAAATTAGAAAAAAAGTGGGAAACGGAAAAGTGTTATGCGCATTGTCCGGTGGTGTGGATTCGTCCGTGGCAGCAGTCTTGATGTCTAAGGCAATCGGTTCTCAGCTTACTTGTGTATTTGTAGATCATGGTCTTCTTAGAAAAAATGAAGGGGATGAAGTGGAAGCTGTGTTTGGACCGGAAGGTGATTATGATCTGAATTTTATCCGTGTCAATGCACAGCAGAGATTTTATGATAAGCTTGCCGGTGTGTCCGAGCCGGAGAAAAAGAGAAAGATTATCGGTGAAGAATTTATCCGTGTATTTGAAGAAGAGGCAAAGAAAATCGGAGCTGTAGATTTCCTTGTGCAGGGAACGATTTATCCGGATGTGGTAGAAAGCGGACTCGGTGGAGAGTCTACGGTGATCAAATCTCATCATAACGTAGGTGGATTGCCGGAGTGCGTGGATTTCAAAGAAATTATAGAGCCGCTTCGTGATCTTTTTAAGGATGAAGTGAGAAAGGCGGGTCTGGAGCTTGGGATTCCTGAGCATCTTGTGTTCCGTCAGCCATTCCCGGGACCGGGACTCGGCGTGCGTATCGTCGGCGAAGTGACGGAAGAAAAGGTAAGAATCGTGCAGGATGCAGATGCAATTTACCGGGAAGAGATTGCATTTGCCGGACTGGATCGAAGCATCGGACAGTATTTTGCCGGACTTACGAATATGAGAAGTGTCGGCGTTATGGGTGATGAAAGAACTTATGATTACGCTGTGGCGCTCAGAGCGGTAAATACTATTGATTTTATGACCGCAGAAGCAGCAGAGGTTCCGTATGCGGTGTTGAATCGGGTGATGAGCCGGATTATCAATGAAGTAAAGGGCGTTAATCGCGTATTTTATGATTTGACGAGTAAGCCGCCGGGAACGATAGAGTTTGAGTAGCGGACTAAATTGCGAAAAAGCCCATAAATAAAGGATTTGCGGGCTGTCTGGATGTTCCAGTGGAGTGCAAATGGAGTTAAAAAATATTTTTTTTCGTTGTTTTCATTCCGGAGTTATTTGAGATTTTCGCAAAAAGTAGCTATGCTCAGAAAATATAATTAGTGTGAATATGAAGAACAGTTTGTTTTGATGGA
>ERZ894236.819-NODE-819-length-29981-cov-9.71864_pt1 | contig 29981 bp, 26 predicted proteins | sample MGYA00380297_ERZ894236 | MGnify/ENA primary metagenome ERZ894236 (study PRJEB32331, sample SAMN06328420) | human gut metagenome | biome: human gut microbiome; feature: stool | host: Homo sapiens | collected 2014-08-04 ... | reverse complement strand
CTCGTATGCTGTCATGGGCGCTACCTCCTTTCCTATGTATTCCGGCAAGCCGGTTCCTTAGGGTTGGGAGGTTGCCACTCCTGTCGTGAGTGCTTTCCTAATACCCATTTTAGCACAAGAACATATGTTTTTCAAATTTGTTTTTATCTTCTGTGAGATTTGTTATGTTTTATATCATGCAACATAAGACGCTTGTAAATACGTTATTTCCGGGTGTTTTTCTTTTTAATTTTTCTTCCTGTTTTGCTCTTTCTTCTTTTGAAAAGCAGAGAAAACAAAGGGAAAACGGCAGATGGAACCGGGAGTGAAAAACCGGAAAATAAAAAGCAGAAGTACCGGGATTGTTAAGTCCTGATACTTCTGCTTATGTTTTACTTTGTTCTATTTTCGACCGGATAAAAGGGTGAGAACCGGTGGGAAGTTAACAACTATTCAAACTCGGGTGCGGATAGGATAATCTAGGTGCTTTTCAGTACACATTTGTATCGTTTTGTGTTCATATTCTCTAAATTTTATCTAATATTTTTCTTACATCAAATTATTAGAGCCAAAATAGAGCCATGAAACACTATTCTTTCTGCTTTAATTTTTCCAATATTGATAGCACATCCGGTTGTGTAGGCATAAACTTCACACCACGCTTTAACATTCCCAACACTTTTCTTGCTTTTTGTTCGATTACCTTTGCCGTATGCTCACTAGTCAGCATCAAATGATTTCCGGCAATCGTATACTCACGTTCTATGTATTCCTCTGTAATCGGGAACATATCTTGTATTAAAAATACACTTTCTCTACTATCGTCCAGTTTCACAATATGTAGAATATCGCAAGGCTTCCCTGATTGTTCTTTCTTCTCTATTATTTTCCGAAACTTATCTATTCTGCTAGAAAGCGGTATCATCCAATAAATTCCCGTAGCAGTATCCTCAAAACAATAATAATGCGGTCTATTACCTGCCTTATTCCCCTTAAGGTATGGATCAGGCATATCTTCAAAAAATCTCTCCTTTATGATATAAAATCCCGTTTTCTTCATTTGTTCCATCCTCTCTGCCGAAATATGGAAAAAGTCCCTCGCCTTTCGGCGAAGGACTAAACTTTCAACCCAACCATTTATATACCGCATATCGGTCAGCGGTAAACTCTCAACCCGACCATTTATATACCACATATCGGTCAGTGGTAAACTTTCTTTGTACCAATATATTAACAAGTACAAAGCGGAAAGTCAATAGAACTATCCATTAAAATTATATGCTGTTTGCACAAAATTATTCCAGTTCAATCGTAGCCGGCGGCTTCCCCGTACAATCATACAGCACCCGGTTAACCCCCTTCACCTCATTCACAATCCTGCTGGTCACCTTCCCCAGTACCTCCCAGGGAATCTGGGCGGCTTCCGCGGTCATGAAATCAGATGTAAGCACGGCCCTCAGTGCAATTGCATAATCATACGTCCTCTCATCGCCCATGCATCCCACGGAGCGCATATTGGTAATGGCTGCAAAGTACTGTCCCAGGTCCTTATCCACCCCGGCCTTTGCAATCTCTTCCCTGTAAATCGCATCCGCATCCTGTACAATCCTTACCTTATCAGCCGTTACCTCACCGATGATCCTGACGCCAAGACCCGGGCCTGGGAATGGCTGCCTGAATACCAGATACTCCGGAATTCCCAGTTCCAGACCAGCCTTACGCACCTCATCCTTAAACAGCAGGCGGAGCGGCTCCACCAGTTCCTTAAAGTCAACATGCTCAGGAAGCCCGCCCACATTGTGGTGGGACTTAATCACAGCAGACTTGCCCAGGCCGGACTCAATCACATCCGGGTAAATGGTTCCCTGGACCAGATAATCCACGGCGCCAATCTTCTTTGCCTCTTCTTCGAATACACGGATGAATTCCTCACCAATAATCTTACGCTTTGCCTCAGGCTCTTCCACGCCCTTCAGCCTTGCATAGAACCTCTCCTGGGCATTCACACGGATAAAGTTCAAATCATACTGTCCTTCAGGGCCGAATACGGCTTCTACCTCGTCCCCTTCATTCTTCCTTAAAAGGCCATGGTCAACGAACACACAGGTCAGCTGCTTACCGATTGCCTTGGACAGCATGACCGCCGCAACCGAGGAATCCACCCCGCCGGAAAGCGCACAAAGCACCTTCCCATCGCCAATCTTTTCCCTCAGCGCCTTAATCGTGGTATCTACGAATGAATCCATCTTCCAGTCCCCGGAACAACCGCAGACATTGTATACAAAGTTGGACAGCATCCTGGTTCCTTCTTTTGTGTGAACTACCTCAGGATGGAACTGAACTCCATAGAAATTCCTTTCCACACACTCCATACCGGCAACCGGGCATGATTCCGTATGGGCCGTAATCCTGAACCCTGCAGGTACCTGGGCAATATAGACCCCATGGCTCATCCAGCACACGGTCTTTGGCGATACCCCCTCAAACAGCTTGCTGGACGTATCTACATCCACCTCCGTGTGTCCATACTCGCTGACAACCGCTTTCTTGACAACGCCGTCCAGCAGGTAACTCATCAGCTGGGCTCCGTAGCAGATTCCAAGAACCGGTATCCCCAGTTCAAAAATCTCCTTGGAACAACGCGGCGCTCCGTCTTCAAATACCACATCCGGTCCGCCTGTGAAAATGATTCCCTTGGGATTCATCTCCTTAATCTTGTCCAGGCTCATATTGTAAGGATGGACTTCGCAGTATACATTGCACTCGCGGACGCGGCGCGCAATCAGCTGATTATACTGACCGCCAAAGTCCAAAACGATAATCATCTCTCTATCCATGAGATTTCTTCCTCCATGTCATGTCTTTTCTGGATATTCCCGCCAAAACCTAAAATCCGAACTACCTCTCCCTATACCATGACCCAATTTACCAGAAAATATTTATATCCGCATAAATTGAAAGAGATTGTACAAAATAGTACAATCTCTTTTTTATCTTTCGTATGAGTATATTATACGGCACCCTACCGCAAATAGCAAGTAATTTCGACAATTTTTTCAGATTTTTTCTCAATCTATTTTCTTAAACTGTTTTTCCCCTTTTTCCATCCCCCTCAATACCTATCCTTCTTCAAAAGCGTTTCCGGAAAACCACTTAAATCAGGTAGTTTCTTTCCGGGTCCCCTCTCCACTCCTCTATCAGCTGGGGTTTTACCACATCATACCATTGTTTCATCATCCTGAAATGAAATATATCCTTTTGCAGGCCCTCCAAAGCATGTGTTTCATTCCAATACCGCCCAAGCCGCATTTCCAGGTCCGCAACCATCCCCGCATATTCCGGGCGTTCCCCCAAATCCTCCAATTCTTCCGGATCATTCTTAAGGTTAAACAGCTGGCATGTTTCATGACCTGCATGCTTCACCAGCTTATACGTCCCAAGCATCAGCATTGCGCTGGGTTTATCCCCCTTAATATCACTGCACACCGAAACCACCTCCCTGTCCCCAGGGACAGGTGTACCTGAGGTCAAATGGGAAACCAGGCTCATTCCGTCCATATCCGGCAGCTGTTCGCACCCAGACAGTTCCAAAAGAGTGGGCGCAATATCCAAAAGGCTGGTAAGACCGCCCACATGGCCGCCCGCCGGAAATACTCCCGGCCACACGTATACCATAGGCACATGGGACGCCCCTTCATAGAAATTGGTTTTCCAGAACAGTCCGTGTTCTCCTATGTTATCCCCGTGGTCGGAACCATAGATTATAATGGTATTTTCCCACCCAATGGTAGACTTGACCACATCCAGGATCCTGCCTATGAGGCCATCCACATATTCCACCATGCCGTAGTAGGCTGCGCGTATCCTGCGCACATCCTCAGGCGTTACCTCTTCCATGCCCCGGTTTGCATACCATTCCCGGATAGCGGGATGCATCATGGCCTTTTCCTCACGGCCTGGAAAATGAAGCTCTGGCAGCTGCTTATAATAGTGGAGGAATAATTCCTCCGGCGCTATGTATGGGCAGTGGGGGCCGTAGAATCCCACGGTCATGAACAGGGGGCGTCCATCCGTCCTCTCCGTCAGATAACGGCAGGCCTCCTTTGTTACGTCTTCATCGTAATCCAATACCGCAGAATGTCCGGCCCCTGATTTTTTTATGGAGGTCAGGTTCTGTCCTGATGAACGTTTAAACCCTCCATAAATGAAGGCCTCGTTATCCCCTCCGATGAAGCAGGGGGTGATGTCCCCCACAAGACGCTTCTCATAACCATGGCGCTGGTCATTTCCCACAAAATGCATCCTTCCGCACAAAACGGTCTCATATCCGCCAACGGTCATGGAATTGACAAAGGTGGCCTTATCGGACGGCAGGCACTGCATGTTATTATAAACCCCATTCCTGGTGGGCAGAAGGCCCGTCAGCATGGACGACCTGCTGGGCACACACAAAGGCGCGGCACAGTAGCATGAATCCAAAGCCGTTCCCCTGGCGTAAAGGCTGTCCAGATTTGGTGTGCGCGCATAGGAATCACCGCTGTTTCCCATTACCCTGTGGTTGTGCTGGTCTGATAACAGGTATATTATGTTGGGCTTCATGTTCTATTCCTCCTGCAGTTCCTGTTGGATTTTAGAATCCTGCTGAACTTCTTTTCCTCTTTTCAGGGCCTTTATATTGGCATAAATCAGATAAACAGTAAGCAGCAGTATGCCGATACAAAGCGGCCTGGTAAGCACATATAATAAAATATTTTTTCCCTGGGCAGAGACAATGGTGTACGTCCTGACAAAATTACTTTCTATGATACTGCCCAGGATCAGTCCCAAAACCACCGGTGTGTTAGGAATCCCAAGCTTAGCCAGTAGGACGCCGAAGATGCCCATGCCAATGGCCACGATTACATCATATACGGAATTGTTCACACTGTATGCGCCAATCAGGGAACACATCAGCACTACCGGAATGATATGCCGTATATTCAGCTTGAGAATGGATGCAAAGACAGGAATGCCAACGACTCCGATAGCCACCATGATTACTGCTGCCAGAAACATTCCAAATATAAAGGTATAAACAATCTCTCCGTGATCCACGAACAGCCTTTGTCCAGGAACCAGGCCATGAATGGTCAATGCGCCGAACATGATGGCCGAGGTGGAGGATCCCGGTATCCCCAGGGACAGCATGGGAACCAGGGAACCGCCTACTGCCGCATTGTTTGCACTTTCCGGCGCAACAATTCCCGCCGGATTGCCCTGGCCGAAGGTTCCTTCCCTGTCCCTTCCCTTGGCTTCCCCATAGGCCAGAAAGGAAGCAATCGCGCCTCCGGTCCCGGGCAATATACCTATAAATGTCCCAATTGCGGAAGATTTCAGTAAAACACCGGTATACTTTTTCCATGTTTCCTTCCAGATGTCCAGGAACCGTACTTGTTTAAGCTGCAGGGAGGTCTGATTCCCACCCGGTTCCTCCAGCCCGGTTCCCTGTTTAATCATTTCTGCAATGGCAAACAGACCAATGATTGCAGGTATCAGGTTGATACCGCCCCTGAGGGCCCTGGCCCCAAAAGTAAAACGCATGGCGCCTGTGTTCCCGTCAATCCCTATCATGGCAAGGAACAGGCCGGCAAGCGCTGCCAGCAGTCCCTTCGGAACATTTTTCCCGGTAAGGCTTCCTACAATGGTCAGGCCGCATATGGCCAAAAGCATCATCTCCGGAGGCCCGAACATAACGGAGATACTTGACAGTACAGGCGCGAAAAACAACAGGACCACCAATCCTATGATACTGCCTATCCCGCTGGCGATAACGGAAAAATATAAGGCGCTTTTCCCTTCCCCTTTCCTGGTCATCTGGTATCCCTCCAAAGCAGTACAGGATGCCTCCGCTGTTCCCGGACAATTAATCAGGATTCCCGATATGGATCCGCCATAGGACGAGCCAAGATAAATCCCGCCCAGGAATAGCAGCCCCTGTTCCGGTCTCATGGCATAGGTAAATGGCAGCATGACCGCTATCCCAATCCCTCCATTCATACCGGGTATGGCTCCCAGTACCACACCTGCAGCAGTGCCCAGGAAACACACCACCAGTGTCTGAATACTGAACAAATTAACCAGTACCTGTGTCATCAGCTCCATTTGCCGCACCCCTCTCCGGTTTTATTTTGTCAACATGGCCTTTCTCATAGCAAAATCTTCTTTTAAAAATGCATCCAGCTCCGGTCCTGTCAGCAGCGCGGGTTCCTCATCAATACCAGAAACACTGTCCCTGATTTCCCCATCATATCCCTGCTTTAAATTTTCTACCAGGACATCCACCACTGAATCGGGAAGGCCCTTTGGTCCCACCAGCATCCTGATTGCCGGGTTGGCAATCCCATATCCCTGCTCCGCAAAAGTGGGGACATCCGGAAATGTTCCAAGACGCTCCGACAGCATGATGCCCAATACGTTCAGATCCTGTTCCTGGGCCTGTGAGATAAACTTGGCGCTCAGGATCCCGGCTTCAATATGCCCGCCTAGCAAATCAGCCAGGACCTTGTTGCCGCCTTCATACACAACACCCGTGGTGACAATCCCCATTTTTTCATTCATCAGGTCCAGCGACAGGTTCTGTATCGCAGACGGTAACGCAACGGTCATCTCTCCGGGCTTTTCCTTGGCCTTTTGGATAAAATCCTCCAGTCCGTTCATATCCGTGCCCTTTTTCAAGACCAGGATATCCCCTGTTGTATTCAGTCCTGCGATATAAGTGAAATCCTCTGTGGTAAAATCACATTCACCTGCCCCATATACGAAATTAGCCACATCCGTATTAGAGAATACCCCCAGCGTATAGCCGTCGGCATCTGCATCCGCAATATCCCCCATACCGACCAGGCCGCTTGCACTGCCATTATTAATAATCACAATGGCCTTTCCCAATGTTTTTTCAAGCGGTGTACAGACAGCCCTTGCCATGGCATCTGTCCCGCCCCCGGCCGCTGCCGTGACAATGCATTGAATCTCTTTCTCAGGATATACAGCGGATGCCCCTGTCTTATCCTCTGATTTATCACCTGCCTTATCACCTGATTCCGGCCCCTTAATTGTCTCGGCCGCTGCCTTCACCGAAGTCTCCTTGGTTCCGTCCCCGCTCTTTGTACATCCGGACAAGACCGCTGCTGCCATTAACGCTGCACATACTGATACCCATAATTTTTTTGTTCCTCTTCTCCTCATAAGATTCCTTCCTTTCTTCTGCCGGGGCATGTTTCAATACTGCCAGATACCAGGGCGTGTTTGAACATTCATTCCCGCCGTCTGCACGCCTTAAAATAGGATGCCTGACGGTGTGACGATTTTAAGCCCTAATGTAAATACTGCAAAAGCGCCCGCTGTTACCAACAGCGAATATCCCAGGACGCCGGCCATCGCTTTTCTTGTTTTTACCGGAGTTATCAGCCATGAGATACCTGCAATTACTAAGAATGCCGCAAAATAAAAACCCAGAATCCCTGCCATTAGCGGATTAATAAACAGGAAAAGGACCATCACAATCTCCTTCCATGAAATCCGTGGTGTCTTTTCATCCGGGGCGCCTCTGACCGCGATGCCCATTAGTAATAATCCTATCAGGATTATCATCACAAACACAGCCATGGGATACATTCCTCTGGACAGCCCAGTCATCCCTGCCATGCAAAATCCAAAACAGCTGGCCAGGATACCGGATAGAAAGCTTGTTTTAAGAAAAATTTTCTCTTTTTTCAAAGTACGCCCCTCCCTCTTTCCCTTATTTTCTTAGTGATATTGTCATAATAGCATATTCTTTCTTTAAAATCAAGAAATATTTTCTCTTTTTCCATGATTTATTTTATATAATTAAGAAATATTTTCTCTTTATTTTTTCTTTTTTTCTCTTTTTCCTTGTGTTTTCTGTAAAAAAGTGGTATAATACAGGAAAATCAATGGGAGAAACAAGTTATGGAGAAAAAAATCACCTTACAGGATATTGCAAATACAGCCAATGTGACAGTTGCAACTGTCCACAAAGCACTTCACAACAAAAAAGGCGTCAGTCCTGAGAAGCGTGAAGAGATTCTGGCGCTGGCCAATTCCATGAACTACTATACTGAATCGTCTTCTGCCCATAAGACATACAAAATTGCCGCTGTATTTCCCGGCCCGACCAATGATAACCGGTATTTTTACCAGTATATCTGGAAAGGAATCCATGAACGGGCAAAAGAACTGGCCCCCTGCCATGTAGAGATTCTGGACATGACCTTTGATGGAGGACAGGAACAGCAGCTTCAGATATTGAACCATATCTGGAGCACCCGCCGTCAGGAGCTTTCCGGACTGCTTACCGTGGTCTGGAACGAAACTGATTCATTGGAGATACTGAACCGTTTTACAGACGAGGGAATTAAAGTCTTTACCATTTCCGCAGATGCCCCCTTCAGCCAGCGCACCGCCTGCATCATGGCCAACCCTTACCGTTCCGGCCGTCTGGCCGCTGAGTATCTGGGCTCCGTCCTCAAACAGCCGTGCCGCGTTGTTATTATCGGTACAAAGCGTGACACCAACAACCATGCCCAGGTAGTGCGGGGATTTTTTGATCAGATGACGGAAAGCAATCCTCTGATAGAAATCATTGAACTGTATGAAAATGTTTATTATCCGGATAAACTCTTTGATACACTCAGTGAATTCCTTCATACAATTGACAATATTTTAGGAATCTATGCAAACAATGCAAGGACCACTGCACGTGTATGCACCATGGTAAAAGACATTGGGTATCAGGACAAGGTGACGATTATAGGGAGCGAACTTTTTGACGAATCCAAAGAAGCATTAAAACAGGGAATCCTGAATGCCATTATTGACCAAAACGGTTATGAACAGGGATACAAAGGCTTATCGATTGCATTTGACAACATCGTGCTTGGGAATGATGTACCGACAAAACATGAAATCAACACCTCTTTGATTTTGAAGAACAATCTTCCTCTGTAAATGCAAAAACCGTACCATCTGACTTTTCTTATCGGTCAGATGGTACGGTTTCATTCTGTCTGTCATTCCATGTCCATGGCGCCCTGTTCATTGGATTCCAGATACTTATTAATATAAACCCCAGTATAAGAAACAGGATTCCCGGCCACATCCTCCGGCGTTCCCTTGGCAATCACGGTACCGCCCTTGTCCCCGCCTTCGGGTCCGATGTCAATGATGTAATCCGCCGTCTTAATCACATCCAGATTATGCTCAATGACCACCACCGTATTGCCGCCGTCAGACAGCCTGCGGAGGATATCAATCAGCTTGTGCACATCCGCAAAATGCAGTCCCGTGGTAGGCTCATCCAGGATATAGATGGTCTTGCCCGTGCCGCGCTTGGACAGTTCGGTTGCCAGCTTGATACGCTGGGCCTCACCGCCTGACAATTCGGTGGAAGGCTGGCCCAGCCTGATGTAACCCAGGCCCACATCATACAGGGTCTGTATCTTCCTGGTGACAGAAGGAACATTCTCAAAGAACGTAAGCGCCTCCTCCACCGTCATGTCCAGCACGTCATAAATGCTCTTGCCCTTGTACTTCACATCCAATGTCTCACGGTTATACCGTTTGCCGCCGCAGACCTCACATGGCACATATACGTCCGGAAGGAAATGCATCTCAATCTTAATGATACCGTCGCCGCTGCAGGTCTCGCACCGTCCGCCCTTGACGTTAAAGCTGAACCGTCCCTTGGTATATCCCTTTGCCTTTGCATCCACCGTGGACGCAAACAGATCGCGGATTAAATCAAACACACCTGTGTAAGTGGCGGGATTAGACCTTGGCGTACGGCCGATGGGGGACTGGTCAATGGCAATGATCTTATCCAGCTGCTCCGTGCCGTCTATTCCCTTGTGCCTGCCCGGAATGGTTCTTGCACGGTTCAGCTTCCTGGCCAGGGCCTTGTACAGGATTTCATTAACCAGTGAACTCTTGCCTGAACCGGACACGCCAGTGACACAGGTCATGACGCCCAGGGGGAAATCCACATTGATGTTCTTCAGGTTATTCTCAGCAGCTCCCCGGACCGTAATCCAGCCCGTGGGCTTCCTGCGCTCAGACGGCACAGGTATCTTAAGCCTGCCGCTTAAATACGCCCCTGTCACGGACTCCTGGTTATCCATAATCTCCTGGGCAGTACCCATGGCAATCACCTGTCCGCCATGTTCGCCTGCCCCGGGACCGATATCCACAATGCAGTCCGCTGCGCGCATGGTATCCTCGTCATGTTCCACCACCAGCACGCTGTTGCCCAGATCCCGCAGATGGACCAGGGTCTTTAAAAGCTTGTCATTATCCCTTTGGTGGAGGCCGATGCTGGGCTCGTCCAGGATATAGGCAACGCCCACCAGGCCCGAACCGATCTGGGTCGCCAGGCGGATCCGCTGTGCTTCTCCTCCTGACAGGGTTCCGGTTGCCCTGGAAAGGGACAGATAATCCAGCCCCACATCAATAAGGAAGCAGATCCTGGCCCGTATCTCCTTGAGGATGGACGCCCCAATGGCCAGCTGCATATGGTTAAGCTTCAGTCCATCCAGGAAATCCTTGAACTTCACAATGGACATATTGGTGGCCTGGTAGATATTCATGTCCCCCACCGTAACTGCCAGGGACTCCTTCTTAAGCCTCTGCCCTTTACACGCGGGACAGGGGGTAATCCGCATATAGGTTTCGTACTCTGCCTTGGATGCCTCGGAAAATGTCTCCTTATAGCGCCGGTTCACGTTCTCAACCAGCCCCTCAAAGGCCACGTCGTACACACCCTCGCCCCTCTGGCTCTTATAGCGTACCTTGACTTCCTTTCCGCCCGTTCCGTACAGGATCACGTCCTGGATTTCCCTAGGGTAGTCCTTAAAGGGCGTGTCCAGGCGGAACTTGTATTCCTTGGAAAGCGCCTCAAGGATTGCCCTTGTAAAACTTCCCTTGTCCGTACAGGACTGCCATCCCATCACCACAATGGCGCCGTCGTCAATGGAAATGGACTTGTCAGGAATCATCAGGTCCTCGTCAAACTCCATCTTATACCCAAGTCCGAAACACTCCGGACATGCGCCAAAGGGGTTGTTAAAGGAAAAGCTTCTGGGCTCCACCTCGTCCACGCTGATGCCGCAGTCCGGGCAGGAAAAGCTCTGGCTGAAGTTCACCGGCTCCCCATCCGCCACATCCACGGTCATGAGCCCGCCGCTGAGCGCCATCACTGTCTCAATGGAATCCGTAAGACGCTTTTCAATGCCTTCCTTCACAATCAGACGGTCCACCACCACTTCTATGTTATGCTTGATATTCTTATCCAGCCTGATATCTTCCGAAAGTTCATAAAGGTTCCCGTCAATGCGGACCCTTACATAACCGCTCTTGCGCGCCTGGTCCAGAACCTTCACATGCTCTCCCTTGCGCCCCCTGACAACAGGAGCCAGAAGCTGGATCTTGGTCCGCTCAGGCATCTGCATGATATGGTCCACCATCTGGTCAATGGACTGCTTGTGTATCTCCTTGCCGCACTTGGGACAGTGCGGGATTCCCACCCTGGCATACAGAAGCCTCATATAATCATAAATCTCAGTCACGGTGCCCACCGTGGAACGGGGGTTCCGGTTCGTGGACTTCTGGTCTATGGAAATGGCCGGCGACAGCCCTTCTATGCTCTCCACATCCGGCTTCTCCATCTGTCCCAGGAACTGGCGGGCATAGGAGGACAGGGACTCCATATAACGCCTCTGCCCTTCCGCATAGATGGTGTCAAAAGCCAGTGATGATTTGCCGGATCCGGACAGCCCGGTCAGTACCACCAGCTCATTTCTCGGTATATCCACGGATATATTCTTCAAATTATGCTCATTGGCCCCGCGGATTTTAATGTACTGCTTTGCCATTCAAAATGCTCCTTGTCTCTTATCAGTAATCTTTACTTATAACCCTTCAAAGTGTATGGCGTAAGTATATCACATTCCACCGTCATTTGCAAACACTTGTTCGATAAAATGCTGTAGGATTGCTGGAACTTCTTCCAGCAGGCTCCTTGCATTGACACGCTCTGACATCTGGTGCGCATCCCTGCCAACGGGGCCGAACAGAAGGGCCGGTACCTGGAAAACGGACATGGCGTCCAGGTTCATTCCATACACCTTCCCCCACAGAGGGGCATTGGCCGCATAAGCCTTAAGCTCCTCCATATCCGGCCCCGCACAATAGCTTAAGTCCGAGATACCGCAGCAGTAATTGCGCTTTCCCAGCCGGATGCCGCAGGTCTCCCCCGCTGCCTTTTGAAGCATTCCATAGAAGGCGCTCCCCTGCCCTGTCCTGCCTGGCAGGCGGTCACTGTGAAATGCAGGATAATACGGCGGGGCAAATGCAATCACCATGACAGGCGCCGTAATCCCGGAATAGGTCAGGGCTGCATCCATGATCTCCAGGGTCGCCCTGGGATAGTTCCACCGGCCCAGGCGGATGCGTTCCCCTGCATCCTCATACAGCGCCCTGAACCATGTTCCCGCTTCCTCCCCGTGCCGCTCATGGCACAGCCTTACCAATTCCCCATACTCCATGACACAGCAGGACAGATCCACATCCGGCAGCACTGCGCCGGACCGCACCGCTGCCTCCCGGGCCTCCATCCGTTCCATATAAGAGGAAAATGCCTCCCGCCCAATCTCCTTAAGCCGTCCCATGACAGAATCAGCCGTCTTCCCAAATCCCAGCATGCTCATATAACCTGCTGCCCGGTAGGGCACCGACACATCATACCCTTCCTTGCGGTCCCTCAGGTTAAACCAGGTGGGCGGCGGACACGGCTCCCCTTCCCATTGTTCTGAAAATTCGGGGGCCAGCTCCGTGCGCAGGAACATTTCCGCCAGGACCCCTATTGCGTTCAATCCGCGGAAGCAATCCACCACATGTGCCTTCACACCCTGGACCAGCACCGCAGGCATGGTCTTCCCCACGGACCCGATATAGACCTGCTGCCTGCCATCCTCATTAAAACTGGGTTCCAGGTCCACCAGACATCCATACTCCAGCCCAAACCGTCCCTGCATCCCCGTAAAAAACGGGATGGACCCCCGCATTCCGGCTGAATAAGCCTCCTCATCCGCCACCGCGGCAAACAAAAGACAGCCCGGCAGTTCCGGATGTTCCAGCATCAGGCGCCCATACCAGTCCATCAGGGCCATGCCAACCGCAAGTCCCCCCTTCATGTCGTTGACGCCCCGCCCGAACAGCCACTCCCCTGTCTCAAAATCCGCCCTGGCCTCCTCAGGCAGCATGGACATCAAGGTCTCCAGTTCCTTTCCCTGCGCCAGTTTCCACGCTTCCACATCATACGCATAGGACTGGAAGTCCCCATATTCCTCCGTATCCACCACATCATAATGTCCGGTAAGGATAACGGTCCTTGAAGTGCTCCCCTTTACCAGGCCATAAGGGGTCCCCCGGGAAAGGAAATCCCCCTCCAACCCATACATTCCCGTAAGTTCAGGATGCGCCTGAAAGTAGGGCTGCCGCCCCAGTTCCTCCCTTATGTATTCCCCAGCCGCCTGTTCCTCCCTGCTGTTGGAAATACTGGGGATTGCAACCAGTTCCTTCATATAACGGTAAATCTCATTTTTCACTTCCATAATCATCCGCCTCACTGTCATTTATCCGATGAACATTTTGCAGCATCGATTGCCAGGGCCGCCATAAGCACATACAATGCGTCTTCCGGGTTCCCAATCTCAAGCACATATGTATCAGTCAGCTTAAACAGCTGCTTGGACAGCCCCGCTACCCGTCTCCCCATGGCATCCTCTATGTAATAATCCCATTCCAGGATATCCCCGGCAATATGCCATCCCCTGACATCCATCTTAAAAGACGGCCTGAAAAATGTAAATTCCTTCCACACCTCGCCCACCAGCTGTTCACCCGCATACAGCCGGAACCTTGGCAGAAAAGTAAGCACCTCCTGCTTAACAGTACCCAGATGCCCTCCCTGGGCATCATATATCTCCAGCCTGTGCCCCCAGGCCAATTTCCCCTGGACCGTATAAACCGTCCTGCCTTCCTCATCAAAAACATCATAACTGTCAAACCACGAAAAAAACCTCTGCCGGAACAATAACTTCATCCCATATCCCCTTTCTCCGGCCCATACCCGGCCATAGTCCAAAATCCTTATGGAATCATCCGCTTCTAATCATAACAGCATAATCCCCCTTGTCAAGTCATCCCAAAAACTCCCAATCCTTTACCTACCACAAACCAACAATCCCACGCCTCTTTTTTGAAGCGTCAGCGGACGTCCGCCGTCACTCCACCACCCCTTTTTGAAGCGCCAGCGGACGCCCACCACCTGCCGGGTTAAAGACCGGATGGCGCTGCAGCATTCGGCCGCAGCGCCATCCTGATCCTCCAGCGGACGGAATCCCCGCCCCGTCCGTATCCATCCTGACCTACCCTATCTCTCCTCCCTGAAATAAGCCAGCCCCAGACTCTCCGGCGGCTGGTACTCCCTTTTCTTCCTCAAGCTGGTAATCACCAGCACCACAATGGTCACAACATATGGCAGCGCCTTAAAAATCTCCTGGGCCCCCCTGTCCAGTCCCGGAATATAGAGGTAAAGGATATACAGGCCGCCAAACAATATGGAACCCCAGATTGCATTGACCGGCTTCCACAGTGCGAAGATTACAAGTGCAATGGCCAGCCAGCCCCTGTCGCCGAATCCGTTATTGGTCCAGGTCCCGCCGGAATACTCCATCACAAAGTACAGTCCCCCAAGTCCGCTGATACCGCCGCCCACACAGGTGGCCAGGTACTTGTACGCGGTCACGTTAATACCCGCGGCATCTGCGGTTGCCGGACTCTCGCCCACAGCCCTCAGGTTCAGCCCCTTCCTGGTCTTTCCCAGGAAGAAGGCCAGGATAATTGCCAGGATGATTGCCAGATAGGTAAGGAATCCATAGGAAAACAGTACCTGCCCCACCACTCCCAGCTTAGAAAGCCCCGGAACCGGCGTCTTGTAGGCCGCGCCTGTAACCGCCACGGAAATCTGTCCCACGCCGCCTGCCAGCTTTGCAAGGGAGCCGCCGAAGAAGTTGCCGAAGCCCACGCCGAATGTGGTCAGTGCCAGACCTGTGACATTCTGGTTGGCCCGCAGCGTAATGGTCAGCACGCTGTACACCAGACCGCCCAGGGCCGCGCAGGCAAACGCGCACAGGAAGGATATCAGCACCCCCACAAAGCCGTTGGGCGTCTCCACTGAGTTTTCATATAAAAATGCGCCAATCAGTCCTGCAATCCCGCCCATGTACATCATCCCGGGAATACCCAGGTTCAGGTTGCCGGACTTCTCCGTCATAATCTCGCCCAGGGCGCCGTATAGGATTCCTATACCCTGTCCAATTGCCTTCTGAATAAATATAACTAAAAATCCCATATCCTTGTCCTCCCTCCTAAGCCTGTGTGTCTTTGCGCCTGCTGCGCACCGCTACTTTGTAATTAATGAAAAACTCACAGCCCAGGATAAAGAACAGGATGATTCCCGTTATGACATCAGAGGCATTTTCATTCAGGTTGAACTGGGACGCAATCTGCCCTGCGCCCTTCTGCATGAATACCAGGAAAAAGGATACCAGGACCATGGCAAATGCATTGAACTTGCTGAGCCATGACACGATGATTGCCGTAAATCCCCGTCCTCCCGCCGTGCTGGTGGATATGGTGTGGCTTGCGCCGCTTACAATGATAAAACCGGCAATGCCGCAGATAGCCCCGGACAGGGCCATGGTGCGAAGGATTACCTTCTTCACATTGATACCCGCGTACCTGGCCGTGTTCTCACTCTCGCCCACCACAGCAATCTCATACCCCTGCTTGCTGTATTTCAGGTAAATGAACATGGCCAGGGTCAGCGCCAGAACGATTACCAGGTTCCACCCGTAGTCCAGTCCAAAGACCTTGGGAAGCCAGCCGCCTTTTGTAGCAGAGTTGATGGTGCCCACCGAGTTGGATCCCTTTGGGTTCTCCCAGAAGATAATGCAGTATGTGATGACCTGCATTGCCACATAATTCATCATCAGTGTAAATAGTGTCTCATTGGTATTCCAGTATGCCTTGAAAAATGCCGGGATTGCGGCCCAGACCATGGCAGACAGGGCGCTTCCCGCCAGCATCAGCGGGAACAGCAGGACTGGCGGAAGGGAATTGCCCAGATAAATCATCATGGCCGCCGATGTGACGCCCCCGATCAGGACCTGCCCCTCGGCGCCGATATTCCAGAACCGCATCTTAAATGCCGGGGTAATGCCGATTGCAATGCACAACAGGACCAGGGTGTCCCGTATGGTCATCCAGACACGCCGTTTGGTTCCCACCGCTCCGTCAAACACCCCTTTGTACACTTCAATGGGATTCAGGCCAGTAAGCGCGAAGATAACGCCTGCACAGACAATCAGGGATATGAGGACCGCCGCCAGCCTGATAAGCCACGCCTTGTACGGCTCTATGCCGTCACGTTTGGATATATGCATCAGAGGTTCCTTTACCGATACCGCTGTCATTTCCTTACTCACTCTGGTCACCTCCTACTTTTGTCATCATCAGGCCCACGCCCTCTTTGGTGGCTGTCCTGCCGTCCACGATGCCGCTTATCCGGCCGCCGCACAGCACCAGGATACGGTCGCACAGTTCCAGAAGCACATCCAGGTCCTCCCCTACACAGATGACCGCCGCCCCCTGCCGCTTCTGTTCATTGAGCAGATGGTAGATGGTATAGGATGAATTGATGTCCAGCCCCCGCACAGGGTAGGCAACCATAAGCACCTTTGGATTGGATGAAATCTCGCGTCCCACCAGGACCTTCTGCACATTTCCGCCGGACAGCTTGCGCACCGGCGTGGTGACGCCCGGGGTAACCACCTCCAGTTCCTCGATGATATGCTCCGCCAGGCTTCTGGGCGTCTTCCTGTCCGCAAAGAAAGGACGGCCGTTCCGGTAGCCCCTGAGCATCATGTTGTCCGTCATGTCCATGGAACCCACCAGTCCCATGCCCAGCCTGTCCTCAGGCACAAAGGAGAGCTTTACGCCCAGCTTGCTGATGGCGGAAGCCGCCATGCCTTCCAGGTTCTTTTCCCCGCCCTCTGGCGGATAATATGTAATGGTTCCCGACTCCATGGGCTGTAAGCCCGCAATGGATTCCAAAAGCTCCTTCTGTCCGCTTCCCGCGATTCCTGCCACCCCCAGTATCTCTCCGCTGTATGCGGTAAAGGTGGCGTTATCCAAAGTCCTGACACCTTCCTTATTCACACAGGTGACCCCCTGTACCTCCAGGCGCTTCTGGGGATTGACAGGCTCCGGGCGGTCGATGTTCAGGCTGACCTTCTTGCCTACCATCATTTCGGTCAGGGACTCCTCCGTTGCCTCGGCTGTCTGTACGGTCCCGATGTACTGGCCCTTGCGCAGCACGGAAACCCGGTCTGACAGCGCCAGCACCTCATGGAGTTTATGTGTGATGATGATGATGGAATGGCCTGCCTCGCGCATGTTGCGCAGGACCGCGAAAAGACGGTCTGTTTCCTGGGGCGTGAGGACTGCCGTCGGCTCGTCCAGGATCAGGATGTCCACGCCGCGGTACAGGAGCTTGACAATCTCCACGGTCTGCTTCTGGGATACGGACATGGTGTATATCTTCTGGTCCGGGTCCAAATCGAAGCCGTATCTGCCTGTCAGTCCATTAATCCGTGCCGCCACGCTTTTCATGTCCAGGATTTCTTTTCCCGAAAGGCCCAGGATGATGTTTTCCGCCGCGGTCAGGACATCCACCAGTTTAAAATGCTGGTGGATCATGCCGATTCCCAGTGCAAATGAATCCTTGGGCGAACGGATGGCCACCTCTTTTCCATTCACATATATCTGCCCCTCATCCGGGTAGTAGATTCCCGATATCATGTTCATGAGGGTGGTCTTCCCGCTTCCGTTCTCACCCAGGATGGACAGTATCTCCCCCCGCCTGACAGACAGGCATACTTTGTCATTGGCAGTTACCTTGCCGAATCGTTTTGTGATGTTTTTCAGTTCAATTGCGTATTCTTGGCTCACCCGGCAGACCTCCATTTTTATTATTTTTATCTTGCTTGCGGCAGGGCGCTGTACCAATCCGCCATGCACCCCAATGCCTCCGTGGAAAAAAGCGGAGCCAGTCAGATAGCTCCGCTTTTGCAGCTTTTACAAATTCACCCAGCTTGGAATCTGCGGGAATTTAATTGTCAATTGTCTTGATTCCGTCAATCAGTATGTCGAATGCGGGCGCGGATGCAAATTCGGACTCATGGAAATATCCGTCGGATATGTACTCGTTGCCGTCATCCTTCTTATATGAATCCAGTGTCTTGCCTTCAACGGTCCATGTGGAGGTATCGAACACATGGAGCTCACCTGCTGCCAGTTTGGCCTCAACCTCTTCCACCTTTTCCTTGGTTCCCGGAGCAACTGCTGCTTCGTTCAGTTCAGTAATCAGCACTGCGCCGTCTGAGAAGCCCTTGCACCAGTCAACCGGGATTTCGGTTCCGTCCACAACATGCTGCACGGCCTCGGTTACATACGCACCCCAGTTATTGGTGGAGGATGTAAGGGCCTGGGTAGGAGCAGTGGCAATCATGGAAATGTTGTAGCCCACACAAGGAACGCCCGCTGCCTCACATGCGGTGGGGGCGCCGGTTGTATCGGCGTGCTGGCTGATAAGCACGCAGCCATCGGAAATCAGGGCGTCTGCCGCTTCCTTCTCCAGGTCAAAGCTGGCCCAGCTGTTGGTGTACTTAACTTCCATGGTGGCATCCGGGCATACGGAGCGCACGCCTAAGAAGAAGGAGGTATATCCGCTGATAACCTCAGCATACGGATAAGCGCCCACATAACCAATCTTGCAGGCATCCTTTGCAACGGTGCCGTCCTCTATCATCTGGTTCAGCTTCATTCCGGCCACCACGCCGGACACATAACGCGCTTCGTAAATAGCAGTGAAATAGTTGTGCATGTTGCTCAGTCCGCTGGAAGCTGCCTGGAAACCGGTGGCATGGCAGAACTGGACCTCAGGATATTCCTTGGCTGCCTCAATCACATAGGACTCATGCCCAAAGCTGTTTGCAAATACAATCTGGCATCCCTGGTCAGCCAGATCCATGGCCGCATCCTGAGCAGTCTCATCCTCCGGGATATTCCATTTAACGATAATCTGGTCATCGGCCAGGCCAAGGGCTTCCTTCATCTCCATGGCGCCTTTATAATGTGCGGCTGTATAGCCCTCATTCTCATCACCGATGAATACAAAACCAACCTTTAAGTCTTCCTTTGCAACACCGCCTGCAGGCGCTGCCTCTTTGGCCTCTGTCTCCCCTGCATCCGCCGCAGTGGTGTCCGCCGCTGCTTCTGTGGATGCCGGCGCCGCGGTCGTATCTGCTGTTCCGGAACCGCCGCAGGCTGCTAATGACAATGTCATCACACCCGCCATTGCTACGCTGACTAACTTACGTAATTTCATAATGCTCTCCTCCATGAAGTTTGGTATAGGCGCATCCAGACGAAAATACGTCAGGTATTGGCTGCCATTGCCCCTGACGTTCCATTGATGTCCTATCCGTTAAAATGTAACACAAATACGTAGTTAAGTATATCACTTTTTCCATCATTGTCAATATTAACCATATATTTAAAACAATTTTATACACAATAAAGCGGGATTGGTTTAATTTATCACCAATCCCGCCTTATATTCTTAAGCTACGCTTATAGTTCAGGCATGCTCACGTCCATTTTCACTGAAAACCTCGCACATGATCCCGGCGCCCAGACGGAATCCCTGACAGAACGTCTCAGACTTTTCCAGATACGTAAGCTCCAGATAATGCTCCATCAGGCAGTCAAACTCCGCCTTCATCCCCGCATCCAGCTTCTCTGTAAAGCGTTCCACTTCCTTTAAGGATTCCCTGCACATGGCCTGGTATTCCGCTGAATCCTGCATGGCACAGTCAGCGGGGTGCAGATCCCCAGTATAAAGCATGTTCAAAATTCTTCCCATTCCTGTTCCTGCCTTTCATCTATCTGTATATAACAGGGTCACAGGTCATGTAATGTCAGTTCCCGGCTCCTCACTGCCTATCTTCTCTTCACAAAATCCCTTATCATCCCATCATCCATCCCGGACGCGCCCGGCCGACCGCTTCTGCTTCCGGCAGAAGGGAATACCGGACACGCCAGGATCCGCTCATCTTCAGGCACTGGCCCGGGGAAGCATTCATGCCCCTGCCCCGTCTATACTTCCAGAATAGCACAGCCCTAGGTCAATTGCAATGGACGGACTGCTCCTTATTAAATATTTCCATGAATTCCTCGCCCGTAATGGTTTCCTTCTCCAAAAGATAGGCGGCAATCTCATGCAGCTTTCCTTCATTTTCCCTGAGGATATCAAGAGCCTTGGCATGCTGCCCCTTCACGATGCCGACCACCTGCTCGTCAATGCGTTTCGCTGTCTCAGGCGCACAGGCCAGGGAGGTGTCGCCGCCCAGGTACTGGTTGGTCACTGTCTCCATAGCAACCATGTCGAATTCATCGGTCATGCCATAGCGTGTCACCATGGCCCTTGCAATCCTGGTGGCCTGCTCAATATCATTGGATGCGCCTGTTGTGATGGAATGGAAGATCAGTTCCTCCGCAGCGCGCCCTCCTGTAAAGGTGGCGATCTTATTCAGCGCCTCCTCCTTGCTCATGAGATACCGCTCCCCCTGCTCCACCTGCATGGTATAACCCAGGGCGCCGGAGGTCCTTGGTATGATGGTAATCTTCTGCACGGGCGCGGACTGGGTCTGGCAGGCAGCCACCAGGGCATGCCCCACCTCGTGGTATGCCACGATTTTACGCTCTTCCTGGGAAATGACCGCGTTTTTCTTCTGATATCCCGCGATGACGGTCTCCACGCTTTCTTCCAGATCCCCCTGGACAACCGCGCCGCGGCCCATGCGTACGGCCCGCAGCGCCGCCTCATTGATGATATTGGCCAGTTCTGCGCCGCTGGCCCCTGCCGTGGCCCTGGCAATGGCGCTGTAATCCACGTCATCGGACATCTTGACATTTCGTCCGTGTACCCTTAAGATGGCCTCCCTTCCCTTTAAGTCGGGCAGTTCCACCGGAACACGCCTGTCAAAACGGCCCGGACGCAGAAGCGCCTTGTCCAGTGATTCCGGACGGTTGGTGGCAGCCAGGATCACAACCCCTTTCTTGCCGTCAAATCCATCCATCTCGGTCAGCAGCTGGTTCAGGGTCTGTTCCCGCTCATCATTGCCGCTCATGCCGCCGCCGTCCCGCTTCTTGCCGATGGTGTCAATCTCATCAATGAATACAATACAGGGCGCCTTATCATTGGCCTGCTTAAAGAGGTCGCGGACCTTGGCAGCGCCCATGCCCACAAACATTTCCACGAACTCAGAACCGGATATGGAGAAAAACGGTACATGGGCTTCTCCGGCCACCGCCCTGGCAAGAAGGGTCTTGCCGGTTCCGGGAGGGCCTACAAGCAGGGCGCCCTTTGGAAGGTTTGCACCGATATCCGCATACTTCTGGGGGTTGTGGAGGAAATCCACAATCTCCTTTAAGGCGTCCTTGGCTTCCTCCTCGCCCGCCACATCCGCAAATGTGATTCCTGTTTCATTCTCCGCATAGATCTTAGCATTGGACTTGCCAAAGGTCATGGCATTGCTGCCGCCCATACGCTTGGAAAGCATACGTCCCATAATCTGCCCGATGATCACAAACATCAGGATTGGGGCCACCCATGACATCAGGAAGCTGAGAAGCGGGGATGCCTTGGTGGGAATCTCCCTGGAATAATTATCCACCTTCCCCTCATCCTTGGCCGTTTCCAGACGCTGGGCCAGATTATCCCCGGGCAGGGGGCCTGTCTTATAGGAAGCAACGTTCCACTGCTGGTCCTTAGTGGAAAACTGGATCTGCGTCTCATCGCTGCTCATATATACATCTTTCACATTGCCTGCATCCAGCTGCGTGATGAACTCACTGTATGGCACCTCCACGGTATGTTCCATCATGGGGAATACCAGTGCGTTCAGTATCATGACAATCAGGATGACCAGGAAATAATAGTAAATAAACGGTTTCTTGGTTGGACCGTCCTTCATATCCCGCTTTCCATTATCTTCATTCACACCCATATAGGTTCTCCTTTTCTTATTCATACTCTTCTATAGTATCGCCAATTACATATCGGCCTATTACGGCTGGCAGTGACAGTTACGCTGGCAACACCGGTCATGCAGTGCAGTTCCATACAGTGCAGTTCCATACAGCGCAGTTCCATGCAGCGCAGTTCCATGCAGTGCAGTTCCATGCAGCGCAGTTCCATGCAGCACAGCGTCATCCGCCATCCATCTGTAAGATAATACGAAATGCAAAATTTGTCAATCTTTTATTGTAAAACTTTATTTACTTTTAATATTTATTGACATTTAACCAGGAATATGGTACAACGGGTACAGAGAACAGGCGCGCTGGTTTTGTCCGGATATCCGCGCCCTGACAGAGGAGGTATTTATAAACATGACTGACCATACCCCGGATTACAGGACGGTAGGTGAACATTTCCTGGATTTTACCATCACATTCTTTAATCTGGCCAAAAGCAAATACCAGCAGCAGAACCAGATTAAAGCCAACTCCGTGGGTTTCCAGGCCCTTATATTGTTAAACCAGACCGGCCGCAGCGCCCCTACCATGTCGGAACTGGCGGCACGGCTGGAAATCACCAAGCAGCAGCTGACCAAACTGGTCAATGACCTGGAAGAAAAAGGCCTTGTCAAAAGGGAGCATGATTCCAGGAACAGGCGCCAGGTTTATCTGTACATCACGCCCACCGGCGCCGCCATTGTCAGCCAGCTAAAGGAAGCCATGCTCAGCTGCACCGTGGCCGGCCTGGCGGGATACTCCGAAGAGGAACTGGCGGAACTGGACAACTGTCTGCTGAAACTTTCCGGATTACTGTCCAGATTCAACCCGGATGCGCCCGGAGCCGTGAAGTGTCCGGAGTTTCCAAGTCTGTGAACAGAAGCAGAGGGCCGTGACCTTTCATATGAAGAAAAGGAAACGAATAATAAGATACCTAAAAGCTAAAATCCAGGAAATCCCTTTCCCTCAGGCAAATGGACAGCTGCCGTAATGAAACGGAACTGGCCATATGGCTGAAAGTCCGGAATTTCCTGGATTTTCTATTTTCATAATTAAGGAACTGTCTTACAGCACCTTGCTGAGGAAGGATTTCAGCCTCTCATTCTTCGGATTCCCAAAGAATTCTTCCGGAGCAGCTTCTTCCATGAAATATCCCTCATCCATGAACATGACGCGGTTGGCAACCTCCCTGGCAAAACCCATTTCGTGGGTAACCACCACCATGGTCATCTTTTCCTTTGCAAGGTCGCGCATAACGCTTAAGACCTCTCCCACCATCTCAGGATCCAAAGCAGATGTTGGCTCGTCAAAGAGCATCACGTCCGGTTTCATGCAAAGGGCCCGCACAATGGCAATACGCTGTTTCTGCCCGCCGGAAAGCTGGCTTGGGAATGCATGGGCCCTGTCAGCCAGGCCCACGCGTTCCAGAAGCTGCATGGCTTCCGTCTCCGCTTCCTGCTGGCTTTTCCCCTGCAGCTTCATAGGCGCAAGAGTCAGGTTCTTCATGATATCCATGTGGGGGAACAGGTTAAACTGCTGGAACACCATGCCCATCTTCTGCCGGTGCTTGTCAATATTGACCTTGGGGTCCGTGATATCCGTTCCCTCAAAGAAAATATGCCCCTGGGTAGGTTCCTCCAGAAGGTTCAGGCAGCGCAGGAAGGTACTCTTGCCTGAGCCAGAAGGCCCCACCACGAAAACCACGTCGCCCTTGTATATATTTACATTGATTCCCTTTAATACGTGGATGCTGCCAAAACTCTTTCCCAGGTCCTGTACCCGGATTAACGGCTCCTTATTCATATTAGCGCTCATTCTGCCTTAACCTCCTCTCCAGAATCTGAATCAGCTTTGTAAATATCATGACAATGATAAGATAAATCAGGGCAACTGCAATCAAGGGCATGAACGCGCTGTATGTTCTGCTTCGGATAATATCACCGCCCTTGGTCAGATCCTGGATTGCGATATATCCGGCCACGGATGTCTCCTTTAACAGGGAAATGAACTCGTTGCACAAGGTGGGCAGCACGGTCTTAAATGCCTGGGGCATGATGATATACCACATGGTCTGCGCATAATTAAACCCAAGGCTCCGTCCGGCTTCCATCTGGCCCCCGTCAATGGACATGATGCCGCTTCGGAATATCTCAGCCACATATGCGCCGGAATTGATGCCAAAGGCCAGGATGGCCACCAGGACCTTGTCAATCCTCACGCTGCCAAAAAGCACGAAATAGATGATTAACAGCTGTACGATTACAGGTGTGCCGCGGATTACGGTCAGGTACACTTTGCAGATGGCATTTAACAGCTTTAGCTTGTGGGTCTTTTCGTAGGTAGAACGTATCATGCCCACGATAAAGCCCAGGACAATTCCCATCAGGCAGGCAAAAAGTGTAATAATCAACGTTGTCTTGAGACCGTCCGTCAGATACTTCCAGCGGTTCTCAGAAACAAAGTTCAGGTAAAATGCATCTGTAAACGTGTTCCACATGCTCATCATCCTCTGCTCTCCATTCTATAGTTAACCCGTAAAAACTGCCGCAGCCTGCCGGGACAGATTCTGTTTCCTTCCCGCAGCCTGCGGCAGTCCAATACCGGCCCATTATGCCATTGCCGGCACTCTCATGTCGTTATTCATGCCGTTTTGCCAGTCGTTCCAGCCAGTGCCGCCAAACGGACCTGCACCGGGCGGCGCTGGTACCGCCAGACATGTATGCGCCTCACTGGTCCGGCTGATTATTCCGCCTTGATGTACTTGGCAACAATCTCATCCAGGGTTCCGTTATCCTTAAGGGTCTTTAATGCGCCGTTGATTTTCTCCAGCAGCTCGGTATTGCCCTTCTTAACAGCGATTGCATATTCCTCATCGGTGAAGGATTCCTCAAGAATCTTCAGGCCTTCGGTCTGTGCAACAAATGTCTTGGCCGGCTCGCCGTCGATTACAACAGCGTCAATCTTGCCCTGGCTTAATGCCTGGACAGCCTCAAAGCCCTTGTTGTAACGCTCTACGGTGGTGCCGTCTGCTTCCAGGTCAGACACATAGATGTCACCTGTGGTTCCCTGCTGTACGCCCACGATAACGCCTGTCAGGTCATCCGGAGAGGCGATTGCGCTGTCTTCCTTTACAATGATTTTCTGGGAAGCCTTTGCATAAGTATCAGTGAAATCCACGGACTGCTTACGGTCTTCCGTCACAGTCATGCCTGCCAGGCCCATATCAGCCTTGCCGGTAGTAATCTCAGGAATAATGGAGTCAAATGCAATATCCTCAATCTCCAGCTCCATGCCAAGCTCGTCAGCAATGGCCTTTGCAATCTCTGCGTCAATACCGACGATTTCGCCGCCGTCATGGTATTCATATGGCGGGAACTCTGCATTGGTTGCCATAACCAGTACGCCGCCTGCTGCTTCTGTCCCAGCTGCCTCTGCGCTTGTTTCCTCTGTCTTCTCAGCCGCAGTGGTATCAGCCGTATCTGCTGCAGTGGTATCAGCCGCCGTGGTCTCTTTTGCACCGCCGCCGCATGCGGTCAGGGAAGCTGCCATAAGTGCTGCCATGGTCAAAGCCAAAACTTTCTTCTTCATAATTACTCTCCTCTTTTCTTTTATGCATCAAAATGCATAACTATAAATAATTATTAACGTTTTATATTATAAAGCATTTTTTAAGTTTAGCAAGAGGAAATTACGGGAATCCGGCCTATTTTTTTATTTTCTTCGGTTTTCCGGCCCTCTGCATCCATTTGCACACGCCCTGGGCCCCTATCTGTCAACAGCCGGCTGTCCTGCCTTCATCCCTGCCGCCCTCAGGAGATGCTTGGCCAGCACCGCCGTGGTCACCGCGCCCACGCCTCCCGGGACAGGGGTTGCCATGGATGCTGTCCCGGAAATGGAATCCATATCCACATCCCCGCACAATTTTCCATCTTCATCCACATTGATGCCCACATCAATCACAACCGCGCCCTGGCCCACGTATTCCTTATCCAGCATTTTGGCGCGTCCCGCGGCAGCCACCAGGATTTCTGCGGATTGGCAGGCGCCCTTCAGGTCCGCTGTCCTGGTGTGGCAGATGGTAACGGTTGCATTTTCCTTAAGCATCAGCATGGACAGGGGGCGTCCAACCACCATGCTGCGCCCCACAATGGTCACGCGTTTCCCGCTTATGGCAATCCCGTTGGCCTTCAGGACTTCGATGACGGCTTCCGCCGTACATGGGGCAAATCCCGTGCCGTCCCCTGCAAATACCTTTGCAATATTGGAAGGCGATATCCCGTCCAGGTCCTTGACCGGGTCAATGACCCGTTCAATATCCGCCTCATGGATCTGCTTTGGAAGGGGGCGCAGCAACAGGATCCCGGTCACATCCTCGTCCTGGTTGATGTTGATGAACGCTTCCTTAAATTCCTGGTGGCTTATATCCTCAGGAAATACGTAGGACTGCACCCGAAGCCCAAAGCTCTCCATCTTTTTAGTGGCCCCCCGCTCATATGACATGTCGTCCGGGCGCTCCCCCACCCTGACGATTGCAAGCTTCGGCACGTTCCCGCCCAGTTGTTCAAGCATCTGGGCTGCCTGTTCCTTTATCTTTGCAGATACCTCTGCACCTTTCAGTAATTCCATGGCTGTCTTCCTTTCTGACTTTGTGAAAATTGATGGATCCTTACACACCCTGGGCGTACAGACGGGGATGCAGCCCCTATCTCAGCTGGTCCAGCACCTTTGCATAAATCCGGTCCGCCCACGCGGTCCCCTCTTCAATTAACTGCCCGGCCCTGGCGTTCAGTTCCTCTGCCTTCTCCCTGTTTTTCATGGATTTGGTGTTAATATACACATTCATGACCGCGCCTAAAAGCGAGGCACGGATAAACTGCACGCCCACGCCCACGTCGCTGACCGCAAGACGGCTGCCCTTATCCCCAAGGATTTCAAGGATGCCCAGCATGGCAACCGCATGTTCCATGATTTCAAGGGGAACAAAGCTGGCATCCAGAAGACGCTCCTCCATGACCTTTTCCTTATAAGCCTTTTCTTCCTCCGTAAGGGACGGAAGGCTGTAGCACTGTGCCAATGGCGCAAACACCTGCGCATCCCTGTCAGCCAGCGTGACAAAGGCGGCCTGGAGTTTTTGCATCCGTTCCAGAAGTTCCTTTATCTCTGCTTCCACGTCCGCGTACTTTTTCTTCCCAATGGTCAGGTTCGCAACCATCTGTCCCAGCGCATTACCCAGGGCGCCTGCCAGGGCGCTGGCTCCTCCTCCGCCCGGCACCGGCTCCTTGGATGACAGGACCTCCAGGAATCCTTCTATTGTTTTCTGTTCAACCATTCTGTTCTCCTTTCCTTATCCCTTTGTTCTGATTGGGCGCAGCCCAATCCTGTCACACAATCTTAACCCCCATCAGCTTGGCAAGTTCCGCTGCCTGGAAAAGATTTACCTTCACACCTGCAAGTTCCGTGTACTGGTCTGATACCATTATATTGTCAATGGTGCAGTCTGACAAGTCCATTCCCTTCAGCAGGGTCTTGAAAAAATCCACGCCGGTAAAGTCTGTCCTGGAGCATATGGTTTTCTTGAACCTGACCTCGGACAGGAATCCCTCCCTTAAGCTGCATCCCCTTATCTCTGAGAATTCCCAGAAAGCCATGGAAAAATTGGCGTACCGGAACTGGCTGTCCGTCAGCTTCACCCACTTAAAGCTTGCATTGGAAAACCGGCTCCCATCTCCTTTGCAGCCCTCTGCCCTGGTGTTCTTCCAATAGCTGTCCTCAAAAGAGCTGTTGGAAAAATCGCATTTATCAAACACCACATTACAGAAGGATGCACCTGTAAAATCACAGTCCGTAAACCTGCACCTTACAAAATGGATGGAATCAAATTCCAGCTTCTGCCCCTTAATGGAGTCAACTGTTTCATCTGTGTACGTCCGGCCTGATAACGTCCATTCCTCTTCAGCCGCCTGCAGGATATCTTCTGATAACATAATATCCTCCCTAACTGTTGGACTTGGCGTGGAGTTCTTCCACATCCAGACGGATGACCGCTGTCAGCTTAAGCATCGGGTCCGGATATTCCCACCGGCCGCCTCCCGCCATGTGCTCCATGATGCAGTCCAGCCCATGGCGTTTCTCCTCCGGGTCATCCACCATGGTAATCCTGCCTTTCCCGATTATACTGCTGTACTCAAAGGAAAAACCGCATGCCTCATCAGCCGTCACCAGACGGTGGTCCGTATCCATCTCAAAACCGGCATATCCATTCAGGCGTATCAGATCGATTTTACGCCCCTTGGCCGCGCCGTGGAAGTAAAATGCCTTCCTGGCCTTGTCATATCCGAAATTCATCGGCACGATGTATGCACATGCCCCGTCCGCCAAAGCAATCCTCATGCATTGGCAGGCATCGATGATTTTCTGTATCCTGTCATCCTCCGTGATTTCCCTGTCTTTTCTTCTCATGTCTGTTTCTCCCTGTCTTAATCCGTCACAAAACCTGTATCCGTGCCCTGCTTCCACCGCTCTTTTCCTTCACCACCACGATCTGGCGCTCAATCCGCTCCTTCAACTCTGTTACATGGGAAATGATTCCCACCAGCCGTCTTCCCTCTGCCAGGTCCCCCAATGCCTTCATTGCAAGATTCAGCGTGTCCTCATCCAGGGATCCAAAGCCCTCGTCCACAAACATGGTGTCCAGGCGTATGCCGCCTGCCGCGGACTGGATTTCATCGGACAGCCCCAGGGCCAGGGACAGGGATGCCTGGAAGGACTCGCCGCCGGACAATGTCCGGACGCTGCGCTGCGTGCCGTTATAATGGTCAATCACATTCAGCCCAAGACCGCTTTTTCCGCGGTTGTCCTCTTCGCTGCACCGCTTCAGCTCATACTGGCCTCCGCTCATCACCATGAACCTGGTATTGGCGCGTGCGATGATCCGTTCAAAATACGCCATCTGGACATATGTCTCAAATGTGATTTTTTCCTTTCCGCCCACTTCGCCCGCAGCAGTATCGGCCAGGGATTTAACCCAGGTCCACTGCTGCTGTATTTCCTCCATGGCGTCCTTCTGTTTCAGTATCCGGCTGTATGCGGTGCGGTTGGTTTCCAGGCGGTGATGGATACGGCTCTTTTTCTGTTCCTGTAAATCCAGTTCAGCCCTTGCCCTTTCCTGGGCAGCGGTCAGTTCCTCCATCTGCCGGGCCAGTCCCAATGCGGTCAGTTCCCGGTCCAGTCCTGCATCCAGCTCCGTATCCAGTTCCGTATCCTGCAGCTGCGCCCTCAGCGCTTCCATGCGGGATCTGGCGTCCGCAGCCTTCTGGCTCACCTCAAGATAGGTTTTTTCCGCATCCCGGAACGCCTTCTCCCCCGCCTCAAAGGCCGCCCGTTTGCCGGCCAGTTCCTCCTGGGCCTGGTTCCTGTCCTTAAAGGGGAGTTTTCCGGCCAGCTCCTTTATCTGCTCCTCCAGGCCCTTTTCCCTCTCTTCTGCCTCAATCAGGAGTTTCAGGACCTGCTGTTTCTTCTCCCCTGCTTCCTCCATGGATTTCTGATGGCCCAACCGCGCCTTCTCCAGTTCCTCCTTATGCTTCAGACGGGCGCGGCACTCTGCGGCCCGCTTTTTCGCGGCTGCTTCCTGGCGCGTCAGCTGGTCCTTAAGTTCTCCCAGCATGTCCTCCCATACTTTAAGGAAATGCTGCCGTTGCTCCATCCTGGCTGCCGGACTGCCGGCCGCCCCGCCATCGGGCCTATGG
>ERZ894236.799-NODE-799-length-30671-cov-62.0296_pt1 | contig 30671 bp, 46 predicted proteins | sample MGYA00380297_ERZ894236 | MGnify/ENA primary metagenome ERZ894236 (study PRJEB32331, sample SAMN06328420) | human gut metagenome | biome: human gut microbiome; feature: stool | host: Homo sapiens | collected 2014-08-04 ... | reverse complement strand
TTCTGCGTTGTTGCGAGGCTGCGTATATTACGTTTCCAGCCCCTTCGAGTCAAGCGTTGTTTTTCAACTTTCCGCTTTTTCTCTTTCTGCCGGAACCGCGTGTTATCGCGTTGTTCCGTGTCAGTGGTGGCGCATTATAGGGAGCTTTTCGTTTTGCACAACCTTTTTTTTGAATTTTCTTATTAACTGTCTGTCTTTTGAGCATCATGTCGTATTTTCCGGCAATTATGCCCGAAAGTTGCATTGCCTCCGGTAAACTCTCTCATTAAGATCACCAAAATACATTTATATTCTGAGGTAATTATTGTGAATAAACTCCGCCCCTATCTGACATTAACCCCGTCTGTCGGTAAAAATGTCATGATCGATGACTCCTCCGTCATTATCGGTGATGTGCGTCTGGCTGATGATGTCAGTATCTGGCCGCTGGTTGTTGCCCGGGGAGATGTCAATTACATTCAGATTGGTCAGCGTACCAATATTCAGGACGGTTCCGTATTACATGTCACTCACCAAACGGCAGATAACCCGGCCGGTCACCCGCTGATTATCGGTGAGGATGTTACCGTCGGCCATAAAGTGATGCTGCACGGCTGCACTATCGGTAACCGTGTCCTGGTCGGTATGGGTTCAATCCTGCTGGACGGAGTGGTGGTAGAGGATGATGTAATTATCGGCGCGGGCAGTCTGGTCTCTCCCGGCAAACGTCTGGAAAGCGGCTACCTGTATCTCGGCAGCCCTGCCAAAGCCGTTCGTCCGCTGAAACCGGAAGAATATGAAGGACTGAAATATTCAGCCAATAACTATGTTATGTGGAAAAATGATTATCTGTCACAGGGCAACCGGTAAGGCGGCTCATCTGCCTCACCTTTTTCAATGAATTCCGCAAACTCTTCCTCCAGATCCCAGCGGTTCCGGCGGAAGAGAACCAGCATGTCCTCTCCTGACTCCGTTCCGTAACGGGACTGCAGGTATTGTGCAGAGACGCGGCAATCCGATAAAAAGCCGTTAATCATCACCGGAAAGACAATGCACTCCCGGTCATCATCCCGTGATTCGCGATCCGGAAACTGAATGGACTGGTTCATGATGTCATCTTCTGTTTGAGTTTTATCAGTACCGGTGCAATATCCGGTAATACACCATGCCATAACCTGAATGCAAAAGCCGCCTGACCAGCCAGCATACCCAGCCCGTCAGCATACCGGGTCACACCGTTATCTGCGGCAAGTTGCAGAAAAGGTGTCAGACCGGTACGGTAAAACATATCGTAACAGGCAACGGACTGATTCAGTAATGACAGCGGGATCTGCGGAACCGCGCCGTCCACCCCGGATGATGTGGCATTAATAATCAGTGAAAATCCGGTCGTTCCGGTTTCACTGACCGGCATTGCACTGACTTTTCCGTGACCGGCAAACCGCTCAGCCAGAGACTGCGCTTTGCTGAATGTCCGGTTGGTAACGGTAACAGTACAACCTGCCTGCAACAGAGACAGCAATGCGCCGCGGGCCGCGCCGCCTGCACCAACCAGCAGAATACTGTCGCCGGGACGGATAAACATCAGCCGCTGCAAATCAATCACCAGCCCTTCACCGTCAGTATTATCCCCGGCCAGCCGTTTATCTTCTGTCAGATACAGGGTGTTTACCGCGCCGCAGACCTGCGCCCGTTCACTCAGCTCATCCGCCAACGCATGTGCCTGCTCTTTAAAAGGCAGTGTGACATTCGCCCCCAGCCCGCCCGCAGCAAAAAATGCAGAGACGCTGTCGCGAAAGCCGTCGAGCGGAGAGAGGATCCGTTCATAACTCAGCTCAATACCAAACTGCCCGGCAAATTCCTGATGAATAAAAGGTGACTGGCTGTGTGCAATCGGATGGCCAAAAACGGCAAATTTTTTCATTCCGGGTCCTTTTGGTGTTCTGTCAGCCCTGGCGGTATAACTGCCCTGTCAGTGCATCACGGATCTCAGACGGGTTTTTCCGCCCGCCGACCAGTCCGTCAACCACCGGGATCCGTCCGTTAAACTGTGTATTTACTTCATCAGTTGTCCGGCACGGCTCCAGCCCGCTCAGGTTCGCACTGGTGGAGACCACCGGTTTGCCGTATGCCAGACATAATGCTTTGACCACCGGATGATCTGTCACGCGGACAGCCAGCGAGTCAAAACGGCCGGTCAGCCATTTTGGTGTGGTTGGCTTTGCCGGGATCACCCAGGTCACCGGGCCCGGCCAGGAGGCAAACATCGCTTCACGCTGTTCATCTGTCAGCCGTGAATCATCAATATAAGGTTTTACCTGATCATAGTTATCTGCGATCAGAATCAGTCCTTTTTCCCACGGGCGCTGTTTCAGATCCAGCAGCGCCATCACGGCCTGCTCACTGTCCGGATCACAACCCAGGCCAAAAACAGCCTCTGTGGGATATGCGATAACTTCGTGGTTATTCAGTGCTTTTATGATTGTGTCGAAATTTGCTGTGGTTTGATTATGATTCATCATTATTCTCATTTTGTTCTTTTTGTCGTTTTGCGCAGGCTTTACTCGCACAACTTAATCTTACGCCTGTTGATGTCCTTTTTTCCACCAGCAGCGGATAACCGCAATACTGACACTCACCGGCAACCGGTTTGCTGTTCAGTGAAAACTGGCAGGCCGGATAGCGGTTACAGGCATAAAAAACTTTACCGAACCGTGACTTACGCTGGAGTAACTTACCATCATGACACTGCGGGCAGGCCACGGTTGTTTCATCCGGTGAATCAATAGATGCAATATATTCACATTCCGGAAAATTTCCGCAGCCGATAAACATTCCGTAGCGCCCCTGACGCAGCACCAGCGTCCCGCCGCACTGCGGGCACAACTGTCCGTCCAGTACTTTGATGATATGGCCGTCAGTACCGGCTTTCAGCGGACGGATATATTCACATTCCGGATAAGCAGAACAGCCGAAAAAAGGCCCGTGGGCACCATTGCGGATAACCAGCTCTCCGCCGCATTCCGGACAACATTCCGCCGTTGATTTTGACATGATAATTTTACCTTACGCCGATACCGTTCAGTGATGCAGGCGGATGTATCCCCCGCTGACCACGGCTATTTTACCCGATAACTCCAGCTGCAGCAGTTGTGTTGTCACCTCCGTGACCGGCAGCTCACACCGCGCGGCAATAACATCCGCCGGTGTCGGTTCATCATCCACATTAATCAGCACATGTGCAAACGGCAGTTCCTCCTGTACCGGTGTGATGATCACTTCCGGTGTTTCCGGGATCAGCGGCAGCCAGTGCATATCCAGCGCGAGATGATCCGTGATATCAGCCGGTGCTGTCGCAATATAGGCACCCTGCTGCAACAGCCAGTGATTACCCTCATACGCCGGATTATCAAGCACCGCCGGTAACGTAAATACATCCCGCCCCTGCTCCAGCGCACATTGTGCCGTAATTAATGACCCGCTGCGCCGTCCGGCCTCAATCACAATCAGCAGGCGGCTTAACCCGCTGATTATCCGGTTACGGCGGGGAAAGTTTTTGGCCAGCGGCGGCACATCCGGAAAATATTCAGAGATAAGTGCGCCATTTTCTGTAATCTCCTCTGCCAGTGACCGGTGCTTTGCGGGATAAATATGAGATAACCCGCTGCCGGATACCGCAACCGTCTTTCCGCCTGACGCCAGCGCCGCCTTATGGCAGCATCCGTCCACTCCCGCAGCCAGACCGCTGGTTATCACCAGATTATGCTGCACAAGATGCCGGGTAAAACAGTCCGCCCACTTTTCGCCGTAATGGGTAACCGCACGGCTGCCCACCATACTGACCTGCGGGGCAGATAACGCCTCACACTGCCCTGCCACAAAAAGCACAAGCGGGGGGGAATAGATCTGCTTTAATAAAAACGGATAGTGTGGTGATGACAGGGGTAATATCATGTTACCCGGTGAATCAGCCCATATAAGTGCCGTTTTCAGCCTGGATGTATTCACATTCATAAATTGCTGACACTGCACCAGTGTGAGTCCGCACTGATGCAGTTGCTGACGAATCTCACCGTTTTTCTGTGTGCAGGTCTCTGTCAGTATAGTGGCAGCACTGACAGCATGATGTGCACTTAACCGCCTGATACACGCCAGACGTAACCAAATTTCCCTTTCATCCATTGCGCCATCCTGACTGAGCCTGTGATAAAAATGCGGTGTCCGCTGCGGGCAATACTGTCAATCAGGCTGATAACTGTCTAGAATAGACATTAATTTCCATCCATTTTTTAGATAGAACACGAAAAAATCTATGGCGTTATTAACTGTATTACATTATCCCGACGAGCGGCTTCGCAAGATTGCAAAGCCGGTTGAAAAAGTCGATGCCGGCATTCAGAAGATTGTCGATGATATGTTCGAAACCATGTACGACGAAGAAGGTATTGGTCTGGCGGCCACTCAGGTTGATATCCACCAGCGTATTATCGTGATTGATGTGTCAGAAGAGCGGAATGAGCGCCTGGTGCTGATCAACCCGGAACTGCTGGAAAAATCCGGAGAAGCCGGAATCGAAGAAGGTTGTTTATCGATTCCTGAGCAGCGGGCATTCGTACCGCGTGCCGAGCACGTTAAAATCCGGGCGCTGGACTATAACGGCGAGCCTTTCGAGCTGGAAACCGGTGATCTGCTGGCAATTTGTATCCAGCATGAAATGGATCACCTGGAAGGCAAATTATTTGTCGATTACCTTTCCGCTATGAAACGCCAGCGCATCCGTCAGAAAGTCGAAAAACTGGACAGACTCAGAGCCCGGTCTTAATACCCGCAGTCTTTATCTGCCACAGACCGCAGCAGCGCACGGGCACTGTTATTGTTTGTGGCATTATTATTTTTACAGGAAAGCAACGTGTCAGATTCATTACGTATTATCTTTGCAGGAACGCCTGATTTTGCCGCACGTCACCTCGATGCCCTGATTCAGTCAGAGCACAATGTCGTTGGCGTCTTAACCATGCCGGATCGCCCTGCCGGCCGCGGGAAAAAAATCACCGCAGGCCCGGTAAAAGAACTGGCACAGCAGCACGATATTCCTGTTTTCCAGCCCTCCACGCTGCGTAAAGAAGAAAATCACCAGTGGATACGTGACCAGCAGGCGGACATTATGATTGTCGTAGCCTACGGGATGATTTTGCCGCAGGCAGTGCTGGATATTCCGCGTCTGGGATGCCTGAATGTTCACGGCTCCCTGTTACCGGCATGGCGTGGTGCGGCGCCTATCCAGCGTGCATTGTGGGCCGGTGATACCAAAACCGGTGTGACCATCATGCAGATGGATGCCGGCCTGGATACCGGCGATATGCTGTATAAAGCTGAGTGTGATATCACATCAGAAGATACCAGTGCGTCACTGTATGAAAAACTCGCCGGTATCGGCCCGCAGGCACTGTTACATACACTGTCTCTGGTGTGTCAGAATGCACTCCGCCCTGAAAAACAGGATGACACCCTGGTTACCTATGCAGAAAAACTGAGCAAAGAAGAAGCCCGGCTGGACTGGTCTCTTTCTGCCGCACAGTTAGACCGCTGTATCCGTGCCTTCAATCCGTGGCCAATCAGTTATATGGTGATTGATGAGCAGCCGGTGAAAGTCTGGCAGGCCCATGCGATTGCGGAACAGACTTCCGCAGCGCCGGGAACGGTTATCCGTGCGGATAAAAACGGTATTCAGGTTGCCACTGCAGAAGGGATCCTGAATATCACACAGTTACAGCCTGCCGGGAAAAAACCGATGTCAGCCGCTGATATTCTGAATTCCCGCAAAGAATGGTTTACCCCGGGAAATTCACTGTAATTTTGTTTCATAACCGGCATTCCCCGCGTGGTATGCCGGTCCCCCTTTATCTTTATCGCTTGCCGGCATACCGGAATCACAATGAAAAACAGCTATAACTTACGCAGCATTGCTGCCCGTATCATCAGCCAGATCCTGGATCAGGGACAGTCACTCAGCGCACTTCTGCCTGAATATCAGCGGGATATCAACCCGAAAGATAAAGCATTGCTGCAGGAATTATGTTTTGGTGTGATGCGGGTGCTGCCGGAGCTCGAATGGTACAGCCAGCAACTGATGGCAAAACCGCTGACCGGCAAGCAGCGGGTACTGCATTATCTGATTCTGGTCGGTTTTTATCAGCTCCGTTATACACGGATCCCGGCACACGCCGCACTATCCGAAACAGTTGACGGTGCTGTGGCACTGAAAAAACCACAGCTGAAAGGACTGATTAACGGGGTGCTGCGTCAGTTCCAGCGTCAGGAGCAGGTGCTGTCCGAACGTTTTGCTAATAATGAAAGCCGCTGGCTGCATCCGAAATGGCTGCTGTCTCGGATTCAGGCGGCATATCCTGACAACTGGGAAGCTGTTATTACGGCAAATAATGAAAAACCGCCGATGTGGCTGCGAGTTAACCGTAACCATCACTCCGCTCAGGAATATCAGGCGCTGCTGACAGAGAAGGATATTGAAGCCTTTTATAATCCGGCATATCCGGATGCTCTACGTCTGGCAGTCCCCTGCCCGGTCACTGATCTGCCGGGGTTTGCGGATGGTTGGGTCACCGTGCAGGACAGCTCCGCACAGGGCTGTGCATTACTGCTTGATCCGCAGAATGATGAGACTATTTTAGATTTGTGCGCGGCACCCGGCGGGAAGACCACTCACATTTTAGAGATAGCGCCCCGCGCTCATGTGATGGCTGTTGATGTGGATAAACAACGCTTAACCCGGGTTAATGAGAATTTACAACGACTTAAACAAAACGCGGTGGTGAAAACCGGTGACGGCCGTTATCCGGAACAATGGGCAGAATCGCAAACATTCGATCGCATTTTGCTGGATGCACCTTGCTCCGCGACCGGCGTTATCCGCCGCCATCCGGATATCAAATGGCTGCGCCGTGATAATGACATCAATGAGCTGGCGGCACTGCAACGGGAAATTCTGGATGCTGTCTGGCCTTATCTCAAACCCGGCGGCACACTGGTCTATGCAACCTGCTCAGTATTACCGGAAGAGAATATTCATCAGATAAATAATTTCCTCTCTTCGCACCGTGATGCTGTATTAACCGATACACCGGCAACAGGCTACCAGATGCTGCCGGATGCGCAGAGCGGAGACGGATTTTTTTACGCTAAACTGGTTAAACAGGCACTTTCTGCCTGATAAACAACCCGGACGATCATTTATATGAAAATTATTATTCTCGGTGCCGGTCAGGTCGGCGGCACACTGGCAGAAAACTTAGTGGATGAAAACAACGATATTACTGTTGTGGATACCAACCCGGACAGGCTGCGTCAGTTACAGGATAAATTCGATCTCCGGGTAATAAACGGTGCCGGCTCTCATCCGCGGGTACTGCGGGAAGCGGGCGCTGAAGATGCGGATATGCTCGTCGCGGTGACCAACTCCGATGAAACCAATATGATCGCCTGCCAGGTTGCATACACCCTGTTCAACACGCCGAATAAGATCGCCCGTATCCGATCTTCTGAATATGTCCGGGAAGCTGATAAATTATTTTTACCGGAAGCGATCCCGATCGATCACCTGATCGCCCCCGAGCAGTTAGTGATCGACAGTATTTATAAGCTTATTCAGTACCCCGGTGCTCTCCAGGTTGTGAATTTTGCCGAAGGGCGCGTCAGTATTGTCGCCGTGAAAGCCTATTACGGTGGCTCGCTGGTCGGAAATGCCCTTTCCAGCCTGCGCGAGCATATGCCGCATATTGAAACCCGGGTTGTGGCCATCTTCCGTCAGGACAGACCGATTCGTCCGCAGGGTTCAACCATCATCGAAGCCGGTGATGAAGTATTCTTTGTCGCCGCATCCGAGCATATCCGTGCGGTGATGAGTGAATTACAGCGTCTGGAAAAACCGTATAAGCGGATCATGATTGTCGGCGGCGGGAACGTCGGCGCCGGTTTGGCACTGCGTATCGAGAAAGACTATAACGTCAAACTGATCGAGCACAACGCCAACCGGGCAACCGACCTCGCAGAGCTGCTGCATGACACCATTGTTTTTTACGGGGATGCATCCGACCAGGAATTATTAGCAGAAGAACATATTGAACAGGTTGATGTTTTTATTGCCCTGACCAACGATGACGAAGCCAATATTATGTCCGCGATGCTCGCCAAACGCATGGGCGCCAAAAAAGCAATGGTGCTTATCCAGCGCAGTGCCTATGTGGATCTGGTTCAGGGCGGCGTGATTGATATCGCTATCTCCCCGCAACAGGCCACCATTTCTGCATTACTCGGCCATGTGCGCAAAGCAGATATTGTCAGTGTATCGTCATTACGCCGCGGTGTTGCTGAGGCGATTGAGGCTATCGCACATGGCGATGAAAATACGTCAAAAGTTGTCGGACGCAAAATTGCCGATATTAAGCTCCCGCCGGGCACTATTATTGGTGCGATTGTCAGAGATGAGCAGGTGATTATTGCGAATAACGAGCACAGTATTGAACAGGGAGACCATGTCGTGCTGTTCATTACTGACAAACGCCACGTACCCGAGGTGGAGAAGCTCTTCCAGCCAAGTCCGTTCTTCTTATAAATAAGTACTTAATATTTTGATAGTAAATACTATTGATTTATACTTGAGAATGACAACTTGTTAACATTTTGGGTAAGGAAAAGGGTATGAGCTTCATAAAAGAGTTTCGTGAATTTGCGATGCGCGGCAATGTCGTTGATATGGCTGTCGGTATCATTATCGGTGCGGCATTCGGCAAAATTGTGTCCTCATTAGTTGCTGATGTCATCATGCCACCACTCGGTTTACTGATCGGCGGGATCGACTTCAAGCAATTTGCCGTTGTGTTGCGGGAAGCCAGCGGAGATGTGCCTGCTGTTGTACTGAATTATGGCGTATTCCTGCAAACCGTCTTTGATTTCGTTATCGTGGCGTTTGCTATCTTCATTGCCATCAAAATGCTGAATAAATTACGCCGCGAACAGGCTGAAGCACCTGCTGAGCCGCCGGCACCGTCAGCAGAAGAAACATTACTGACTGAAATCCGTGATTTATTAAAAGAACAAAAGAAATAATAAACTAAAAGGCCAGTAGTAAAAGATTATCTAATCGCTTACTACTGGCCTCCCTGTAACCTGCCTTGTTGTGTTTTTCTTTCCGGTTGTAACTCCCTTTACCTTTCTTATTTTTTTCTACTCTCTGCCGGAACAACGGATCGGATAGCAATGCTTCCAGGGCGTTATCTTGTATTACGCCACGCTTGTGAGCATATTTTGTCATACTAACCTCATTGATTATGTTTACTCTCTTTTTGTGAACAGCCACAGGGCTCTGTCGCGCCTTGTTCCAGGGTCTCCAGAATGGTGCACTGTGAACTGACATGTGCCGTTCCGCAACAGGCATCACTCAGCATCTTCAGAGAATCCCGCATTCGCTGCATTTCGACTAACTTCGTTTCCACATCTTTCAGCCGATCATCCACAATTTGCTTTGATTCACGGCAGGTGTGATGTTCAGGATCAACCCGGATCGATAACAGTTCAGTGATCGCTTCCAGTGTAAATCCTAATTGTTTTGCATAGCGGATAAAGCGCAGCCGGTGCAGATCCTGCTCAGTATACAAACGATAGCCGCCATCCGTCCGGGTCTGATGATCCATCATGCCCTGTTTTTCATAAAAACGGATTGTATCCGGTGTCACTTCTGCAAGTTTTGCTAACTGACCAATTCGGTACATCGGCAACCTCCTGATATCTTCTGGCCTGAATCCATCATATCAGAATAGTAAAATGTTGTATGTCATTGGCAGAGATATGGGGGTGAGGGGAGTAACTTCAAGGGCAGGATTAACAGAAATAAAAAAACCGGGTAAAAACCCGGTTTTTTTACGCAGTAACAGATTACTCTGCTGCTGCTTCAGTCTGGGATTCAGCGCGGTCAACAAGCTCAATGTAAGCCATTGGAGCATTGTCACCAGCACGGAAACCACATTTCAGAATGCGGGTGTAACCACCTGCACGCTGAGCGAAACGTGGTCCCAGCTCGTTGAACAGTTTTGCCACGATTTCGTTATCACGAGTACGGGCGAATGCTAAACGACGGTTAGCAACGCTATCCGTTTTAGCCAGGGTAATCAACGGCTCAACAACGCGACGCAGTTCTTTTGCCTTAGGCAAAGTCGTCTTGATAATTTCGTGACGAACTAAAGAACCGGCCATGTTACGAAACATAGCTTGGCGATGGCTGCTGTTGCGGTTCAATTGACGACCACTCATACGATGGCGCATGACCTTATCCTTCTCAGTAAAACCTTAACCTGTGATCTTATTCGTCAGCAATACTTGCCGGCGGCCAATTTTCCAGACGCATGCCCAGAGATAAGCCGCGAGATGCCAGAACGTCCTTAATTTCAGTAAGAGATTTCTTACCGAGGTTAGGAGTTTTGAGCAACTCAACTTCTGTACGCTGTACCAGATCACCGATGTAGTGGATTGCTTCTGCCTTGAGACAGTTAGCAGAGCGGACAGTCAATTCGAGATCGTCTACTGGGCGCAGTAAAATCGGATCGAATTCTGGTTTTTCTTCTTTCACTTCCGGCTGACGAACATCACGTAAGTCAACGAAAGCTTCCAGTTGTTCGGCCAGAATGGTTGCCGCACGACGAATTGATTCTTCTGGATCAATCGTGCCGTTGGTTTCCATTTCGATAACCAATTTATCCAAGTCGGTACGCTGCTCAACACGTGCTGCTTCAACATTGTAAGCAATACGCTCAACTGGGCTGTAGCACGCGTCTACTAACAGACGACCGATTGGGCGCTCATCTTCTTCCGAATGAATTCGGGCAGAAGCTGGAACATAACCACGACCACGCTGAACTTTGATGCGCATATTAATAGATGCGCCTTCGTCAGTGAGATGGCAAATTACATGCTCCGGCTTGACGATTTCAACATCACCGTCATGGATGATGTCGGCTGCAGTCACAGGGCCAATGCCAGACTTATTCAGAGTTAAGATGACTTCATCTTTTCCCTGAAGTTTTACCGCCAGCCCTTTCAGGTTGAGCAGAATTTCCAGGATATCTTCCTGTACACCTTCTTTAGTGCTGTACTCATGGAGTACACCATCAATCTCAACCTCAGTTACCGCACAACCCGGCATAGACGAAAGCAGAATACGGCGCAGTGCGTTACCCAGAGTATGGCCAAAGCCACGCTCTAATGGTTCAAGGGTCACCTTGGCGTGCGTCGAACTGATTTGCTCGATATCAACCAGGCGCGGTTTAAGAAACTCTGTCACAGAACCCTGCATTGTGTCCTCTCTTTGGTGCTAAGCCTTACTTAGAGTAAAGCTCGACGATCAGGTGCTCGTTAATATCAGCAGAAAGGTCAGTACGCTCAGGAATACGTTTGAACACACCTTCCATTTTCGCAGCATCAACTTCCAACCAAGTTGGTTTTTCACGCTGCTCAGCCAGCTCTAAAGCAGCCTTAATACGAGACTGTTTTTTCGCTTTTTCACGAATGCTGATTACGTCGTTAGGGGAAACCTGATAAGAAGCAATGTTTACAACACGGCCATTTACCATGACAGCTTTGTGGCTGACGATCTGACGTGCTTCTGCGCGGGTAGCGCCAAAGCCCATACGATAAATAACGTTGTCTAAACGGCCTTCCAGCAGAGACAGCAGGTTTTCACCTGTGTTGCCTTTCAGACGAGTTGCTTCTTTATAGTAGTTACGGAACTGACGTTCCAGCACGCCGTACATACGACGAACTTTTTGTTTTTCACGTAACTGAACACCATAATCAGACAGACGCGGTTTACGGGCGCCGTGCTGGCCTGGTGCTTGATCTAATTTACACTTGGTGTCAATCGCGCGAACACCAGACTTCAGGAAGAGGTCTGTTCCTTCGCGACGGCTCAGCTTGAGCTTCGGACCCAAATATCTAGCCATTTTCTTTCTCCAACTATCCTAAAAAACGTGAGGGCGATTAGACGCGACGTTTTTTCGGAGGACGACAACCGTTATGAGGGATCGGAGTCACATCAGTAATGTTAGTGATGCGGAAACCAGCCGCGTTTAATGCGCGAACGGTTGACTCACGGCCAGGACCAGGTCCTTTAACCATAACTTCCAGATTCTTAATACCGTACTCTTTCACAGCCTCTGCGCAACGTTCTGCTGCAACCTGTGCTGCGAATGGAGTTGATTTACGAGAACCACGGAAACCGGAACCACCGGCAGTTGCCCAACCTAATGCGTTACCCTGACGGTCAGTAATGGTAACGATTGTGTTGTTGAAAGAAGCATGGATATGAGCCACACCGTCAGAGACTTGTTTTCTTACACGCTTACGTGCACGAACAGGTGCTTTTGCCATTATAAGATTCCCCGATTATTTCTTGATCGGCTTACGCGGACCCTTACGGGTACGTGCGTTAGTCTTCGTACGCTGACCGCGTACCGGAAGACCACGACGATGGCGTAAACCACGATAGCAACCAATGTCCATAAGACGTTTGATGCTGAGGGTCACTTCACGGCGCAGGTCACCTTCTACAACGTATTTAGCAACTTCGTCACGCAGTTGGTCGATTTGCTCTTCAGACAGCTCACTGATCTTAACATCTTCAGCAATACCCGTTGCTTTACAGATAGCCTGTGAACGGGTTAAGCCGATGCCGAAAATTGCAGTTAATGCAATAACAGCATGTTTATGATCAGGAATGTTAATGCCTGCTATACGGGCCACTATGCACTCCTAAAAATTTTGGGGTAATACTGATCTGAAAAGCCCGTTTTCAGGATACTCAAACAGTAGAACCACGTTTAATAAAAAGATTGGCTGGCTAATTTAGCCAGCTCAATCCAACTTTGCAAGAAAAATATGCTTTTTATTAGCCTTGACGCTGTTTATGCTTAGGCTCAGCACTGCAAATCACGCGCACGACACCGTGACGCTTAACGATTTTGCAGTTACGGCATAATTTCTTGACGGAAGCACGAACTTTCATTTTTACTCTCCGTAACTTCTAAAGCAAACCGAATTAACGGTTATAACCTTTGAGGTTTGCTTTTTTCAATGCAGACTCGTACTGACTTGACATCATCAGAGTTTGCACTTGAGCCATAAAGTCCATGATGACCACAACCACGATTAAGAGGGAAGTACCACCAAAGTAGAAAGGTACTTTCATTGCGTCACGCATGAACTCCGGGATTAGGCAGATAAAGGTAATATATAACGCGCCAACTAAAGTTAAACGAGTCATTACTTTATCGATGTACTTGGCCGTTTGCTCTCCCGGACGAATTCCTGGTACAAATGCACCGGACTTCTTCAGGTTATCTGCTGTTTCTCTTGGATTAAATACCAGTGCGGTATAGAAGAAACAGAAGAATATGATTGCAGAGGCATAAAGTAACACATAGAGCGGCTGGCCTGGCTGCAGATACATAGAAATTGTCGTCAGCCAATCCCAGCCAGTACCATCACCGAACCAAGATGCAATTGTACCAGGGAACAGGATAATACTGGAAGCGAAAATCGCAGGAATTACACCCGCCATATTCACTTTCAACGGTAAGTGTGTACTTTGTGCCGCGTAAACACGGCGGCCTTGCTGACGTTTGGCATAGTTAACGACGATACGACGCTGACCACGCTCCATAAAGACAACAAAGCAAGTAACCGCAAATACCAAGACTGCAACCAATAGCAACAGGAGGAAGTGCAGTTCGCCTTGACGAGCTTGCTCAATGGTATGGCCAATCGCTGACGGAAGACCCGCAACAATACCGGCGAAGATAATGATCGAAATACCGTTACCGATACCGCGCTCAGTAATCTGCTCACCCAGCCACATCAGGAACATAGTCCCTGTCACCAAACTCACAACAGCCGTGAAGTAGAACGCAAAGCCCGGGTTAATAACCAGACCCTGCATACCAGGCATATTCGGTAAGCCCATCGCGATACCAACAGACTGGAACACCGCGAGGACTAACGTACTATACCGGGTGTACTGGCTAATCTTACGACGACCAGCTTCCCCTTCTTTCTTAATCTCCGCCAGGCGCGGGTTCACCACGCTCAGCAGCTGGATAATAATCGATGCCGAAATGTACGGCATGATACCCAGCGCAAAGATTGAAGCACGACTCAACGCACCACCAGAGAACATGTTAAACATCTCAATGATGGTGCCTTGTTGTTGTTCGAGCAATTTCGCAAGAACAGTGGCATCAATACCAGGGATAGGAATGAAAGAGCCAATACGGAAAACAATCAGTGCGCCGAGCACAAACAGTAAACGACGCTTTAACTCACCTATTCCGCCTTTAGCACTTTGGAAATCTGTACCTGGTTGCTTTGCCATCTGTTACTTATTCCTCGATTTTACCGCCAGCAGCTTCGATAACAGCACGAGCGCCTTTAGTAACACGCAGGCCGCGTACAGTAACTGCACGAGTCAGTTCACCAGACAGGAACACTTTCGCGTACTCAATCTGTGGACCAATAACGTTTGCGGCTTTCAATACATTAAGATCGATAACATCGCCTTCGATCAGCTGAAGATCAGATAAACGGATCTCAGCAGTGACCATCGCTTTACGTGAAGTAAAGCCGAATTTTGGCAGACGACGATATAAAGGCATCTGGCCACCTTCAAACCCACGACGTACGCCACCGCCAGAACGAGAGCTCTGACCTTTGTGACCACGACCTGCGGTTTTACCGAGACCGGAACCAATACCACGACCTACACGTTTTGGTGCGTGTTTAGCACCTGCTGCCGGAGACAGAGTATTTAATTGCATCTGTTACTCCTCAACTTTAACCATATAGGAAATACGATTAACCATACCACGGACCGCTGGTGTATCTTCGCGTTCTACAGTGTGGCCAATATGACGCAGACCTAAACCGACCAGAGTTGCCTTGTGTTTTGGCAGACGGCCGATTGAGCTGCGGGTTTGTGTAATTTTAATTGTCTTAGCCATGGTCCATTACCCCAGAATTTCTTCGACGGATTTACCACGCTTAGCTGCAACCATTTCCGGAGACTTCATGCTGTCTAAAGCATCCAGTGTTGCACGAACAACGTTAATTGGGTTCGTGGAACCATAAGTTTTAGCCAGGACGTTACGAACACCGGCAACTTCAAGAACAGCACGCATTGCACCACCGGCAATAATACCGGTACCTTCGTGAGCAGGCTGCATAAACACGCGGGAACCGGTGTGTGTGCCTTTCACTGGGTGGAATAATGTGCCGTTGTTAAGTGCAACGGTTTTCATGTTGCGACGGGCTTTTTCCATCGCTTTCTGGATTGCTGCCGGAACTTCGCGTGCTTTGCCGTAACCAAAACCAACGCGGCCGTTGCCATCACCCACTACAGTCAGTGCGGTGAAGCTAAAGATACGACCACCTTTAACGGTTTTAGATACGCGGTTTACCGCGATCAGCTTTTCCTGCAGTTCGCCAGCCTGTTTTTCGATGTGTGCCATCTTACACCTCTACCTTAGAACTGTAGGCCAGCTTCACGGGCAGCATCTGCCAGTGCCTGGACTCGACCATGATATTGGAAACCTGAACGGTCAAAGGATACTGCTTTGATTCCTTTTTCCAGTGCGCGCTCAGCAATAGCTTTACCTACTGCGATTGCGGCATCTTTGTTTCCGGTGTATTTAACTTGTTCGCTGATAGCTTTTTCAACAGTAGAAGCGGCCACCAACGTTTCAGAACCGTTTGGTGCAATAACCTGCGCATAGATATGGCGAGGGGTACGATGTACCACCAGGCGGGTTGCACCCAGTTCCATAAGCTTGCGGCGTGCGCGGGTCGCACGACGGATACGAGCTGCTTTCTTATCCATAGTGTTACCTTACTTCTTCTTAGCCTCTTTAATACGCACGACTTCGTCGGCGTAGCGAATACCTTTACCTTTGTAAGGTTCAGGGCGACGATAGGCGCGTAAGTCTGCTGCGATCTGACCAATAACCTGCTTATCAGCACCTTTCAGTACGATTTCAGTTTGGGTCGGACATTCAGCAGTAACGCCAGCCGGCAGTTTGTGCTCTACCGGGTGAGAGAAACCTACAGACAGGTTTACCACATCACCTTTAACGGCTGCACGATAACCAACACCTACCAGTTGCAGCTTCTTAGAGAAGCCTTCGGTAACACCAACAACCATAGCGTTAACCAGTGCACGAGTTGTACCAGCCTGTGCCCATGCGTCGGTATAACCGTCACGCGGACCAAAGGTTAACTGGTTGTCTGCATGTTTAACTTCTACAGCGTTGTGGATATTACGGCTCAGCTCGCCGTTTTTACCCTTAATCGAAATAACCTGACCGTTGAGTTTTACCTCTACGCCGGCAGGAATGACGACGGGTGCTTTTGCCACACGAGACATTCTTTCCTCCCGAATTATGCTACGTAGCAGAGAATCTCGCCACCAAGACCAGCCTGGCGAGCTGCACGATCAGTCATTACACCTTTAGATGTAGAAACAACTGCGATACCCAGACCTGCCATAACTTGTGGCAGTTCGTCTTTGCGCTTATAAATACGCAGACTTGGGCGGCTTACGCGCTGGATGCTTTCTACAACAGCCTTACCCTGGAAATACTTAAGAGTCAGTTCCAGTTCTGGCTTGATGTCGCCTTCGATTTTAAAATCTTCAATATAACCTTCTTCCTTCAGCACGTTGGCAATTGCCACTTTCAGCTTGGAGGAAGGCATGGTGACCGCAACTTTGTTCGCGGCCTGACCGTTACGGATACGGGTCAGCATATCCGCGATGGGATCTTGCATGCTCATCTGTCTTTACTCCCGTGATTCAATATGGTGACAATTACCAGCTAGCTTTCTTAAGGCCCGGGATTTCACCGCGCATAGCGGCTTCACGGACTTTAATACGGCTTAAGCCAAACTTCCGCAGAAAACCGTGTGGACGCCCGGTTTGGCGGCAACGGTTACGCTGACGGGAAGGACTGGAATCACGTGGCAGAGATTGAAGCTTCAGAACAGCATCCCAACGATCGTCATCTGATGCGTTGACATCGGAGATGGTAGCTTTCAGTTCTGCGCGTTTTGCGAAGAATTTCTCAGCTAATTTTGCACGTTTTACATCACGTGCTTTCATAGATTTCTTAGCCATGAATACCCTGCCTTACTTGCGAAACGGGAAGTTAAACGCTGATAACAGTGCGCGACCTTCATCATCAGATTTCGCGGTGGTAGTGATAGTAATATCAAGACCACGAACACGATCCACTTTATCGTAATCGATTTCAGGGAAGATGATTTGTTCACGTACGCCCATGCTGTAGTTACCGCGACCATCGAAAGACTTAGCGGACAAGCCACGGAAGTCACGAATACGTGGTACAGCAATAGAAATCAGTCGCTCAAAGAACTCCCACATGCGTTCGCCACGCAGAGTTACTTTACAGCCGATTGGATAGCCCTGGCGGATTTTGAAGCCTGCAACAGATTTGCGTGCTTTGGTGATCAATGGTTTCTGACCAGAGATTGCTGCTAAGTCAGCTGCTGCGTTATCCAGCAGTTTTTTATCAGCAATTGCTTCACCAACACCCATATTCAGGGTGATCTTCTCGACCCGAGGGACTTGCATGACAGAATTGTAGTTAAACTGAGTCATCAGTTGTTTAACTACTTCGTCTTTGTAGTAATCATGCAGTTTCGCCATCGTATACTCCAAAAATTACTTGATAGTTTCGCTGTTAGACTTGAAGAAACGGACTTTTTTGCCGTCTTCGAATCTAAAACCTACACGGTCAGCCTTGCCGGTTGCCGCATTGAAGATTGCAACGTTAGAAACCTGAATTGCAGCTTCTTTTTCAACGATGCCACCTGGTTGGTTCAGGGCCGGAACCGGCTTCTGATGTTTCTTAACCAGATTGATACCTTCAACGATAACTTTACCAGAAGAAAGAACCTGTTTTACTTTACCGCGCTTACCTTTATCTTTGCCGGTCAGCACGATAATTTCGTCATCACGACGGATTTTCGCTGCCATAGTTCCGCTCCTTAGAGTACTTCAGGTGCCAGTGAGATAATTTTCATAAACTTCTCGTTACGAAGTTCACGAGTTACCGGCCCAAAAATACGCGTACCGATAACTTGCTCGCTGTTATTGTTTAACAATACACAAGCGTTGCTATCGAAGCGAATGACAGAACCGTCAGGGCGACGTACACCCTTCTTGGTGCGCACCACTACTGCCTTCAGAACATCACCTTTTTTTACTTTACCGCGCGGAATTGCTTCCTTGATGGTAATTTTGATAATGTCGCCTACAGCTGCGTAGCGACGGTGCGAGCCACCTAGAACCTTGATACACATTACGCGACGTGCACCGGAGTTATCGGCCACGTTCAGCATAGTCTGTTCTTGGATCATTTTAGTGCTCCGCTAAATGTCAACTACTACTGAGCCACTCTTACTAAAAAGAGAGGCCGTCCAAATACCCATATTACGAGGGCGCGGCATTATAACACCACATCTTCGTTATGGATAGAAAAAAATAAACGGCTCTAAAGCCGAGCCGTTTATTCTACATCAGAAAGCAGTGCTGTTACAGTACAGCTTTCTCTACGACGCGAACCAGGGTCCAGGACTTAGTCTTAGACAGTGGACGGGTTTCGCGGATTTCTACCACGTCACCGATACCACATTCATTGTTCTCGTCATGTACGTGCAGTTTAGTCGTACGACGGATGAACTTACCATACAGAGGGTGTTTCACCATACGCTCGATAGTCACAACAATGGATTTCTCCATTTTGTCACTAACAACACGACCTTGCAGAGTACGGATTTTATCGGTCATTACGCACCCGCCTTCTCAGTCAATAAAGTCTTAACACGTGCAATATTACGACGCACTTGTTTTAACAGATGAGACTGTTGTAACTGGCCGCTTGCCGCTTGCATACGCAGGTTAAATTGTTCGCGCAGCAGGTTCAGCAGCTCAGTGTTCAGCTCTTCAACGCTTTTTTCGCGCAGCTCTTTCGCTTTCATTACATCACCGTCTTAGTTACAAAGGTGGTTTTGATAGGCAGTTTAGCTGCTGCCAGCTTGAATGCTTCACGAGCAAGCTCTTCCGATACGCCGTCCATTTCATACAGGACTTTACCCGGCTGGATTAAGGCAACCCAATACTCCACGTTACCTTTACCTTTACCCATACGCACTTCAAGAGGCTTTTCAGTGATAGGTTTGTCCGGGAACACACGGATCCAGATTTTACCCTGACGCTTAACTGCACGGGTCATAGCACGACGTGCTGCTTCGATCTGACGTGCAGTCAGACGACCACGGCCAACAGCTTTCAGACCATAAGTGCCGAAGCTCACATCCGCGCCGGCTGCCAGACCGCGGTTACGGCCTTTGTGCACTTTACGGAATTTTGTACGCTTTGGTTGTAACATTCAGCGACTCTCCTTTACTTACGGCCTTTACGCTGCTGTTTTTTAGGTTGAGCAGCCGGTTTTTCCGCCTGTTCAACTGCAGCCATGCCACCCAGAATCTCACCTTTGAAGATCCACACTTTAACACCGATAACACCATAAGTAGTCTGAGCTTCAGAGGTGTTGTAATCGATGTCTGCACGCAGGGTATGCAGAGGCACACGGCCTTCGCGATACCACTCAGTACGTGCGATTTCAGCACCGCCTAAACGGCCGCTGACTTCGACTTTGATACCTTTAGCGCCTAAACGCATAGCATTCTGTACCGCACGCTTCATAGCACGACGGAACATAACACGACGTTCCAGCTGTGAAGTGATGCTGTCAGCAACTAATTTTGCGTCCAGTTCAGGTTTACGTACTTCGGCAATATTGATCTGCGCAGGAACGCCAGCGATATCTGAAACGCTTTTGCGCAGTTTTTCAACGTCTTCACCTTTCTTACCGATCACGATGCCAGGGCGTGCAGTGTGAATAGTCACACGGATGCTCTTAGCAGGGCGCTCGATAACGATGCGGGATACTGACGCTTTTTCCAGTTCTTTAGTTAAGTACTTACGTACTTTAAAGTCGCTGTCCAGGTTGTCAGCGAATTCTTTGGTGTTCGCAAACCAGGTAGAGTTCCAAGGTTTAACAATACCCAGGCGAATACCATTTGGATTTACTTTCTGACCCATTGCTAGTCTCCAGGTATCAGCGATCGGACACAACCACAGTGATGTGGCTGGTGCGCTTAAGAATACGATCTGCACGACCTTTAGCACGAGGCATGATGCGCTTCATGGTTGGGCCGTCGTCAACGAAAATTTTCGCTACTTTCAGATCATCGATGTCAGCGCCATCGTTGTGTTCTGCGTTAGCAATAGCAGACTCCAGGACTTTCTTCACTAAACCAGCAGCTTTCTTGTTGGTAAAGGTTAAAATTTCCAGAGCTTGCGACACTTTCTTACCGCGGATCAGGTCAGCCACCAGGCGAACCTTCTGAGCAGAAGAACGAGCGTGGCGATGCATAGCAATAGTTTCCATCTCTTCCTCCTACCTTATTTCTTTTTGGCTTTTTTATCAGCCGCATGGCCGCGATAAGTACGGGTCGGCGCGAATTCACCCAGTTTGTGACCAACCATTTCGTCGGTAACGTAAACCGGAACATGCTGACGACCATTATGGACAGCGATGGTCAAACCGATCATGTTAGGAAAGATCGTTGAACGACGGGACCAAGTCTTAACAGGCTTTTTGTCACCGCTTTCCACCGCTTTCTCTACCTTCTTCAGCAAGTGCAGGTCAATAAAAGGACCTTTCTTGAGAGAACGTGGCATGGCTTATCCTCTAATTATTTCTTAGTACGACGATGAACGATGAAGTGTTCAGTGCGTTTGTTTTTACGAGTCTTCTTACCTTTGGTCTGAACGCCCCATGGTGTTACAGGGTGTTTACCAAAGTTACGACCTTCACCACCACCATGTGGGTGATCTACCGGGTTCATCGCAGTACCGCGAACGGTAGGGCGAATACCACGCCAGCGGCTTGCACCGGCTTTACCCAGAACGCGCAGCATGTGTTCAGCGTTACCCACTTCACCTAAAGTCGCGCGGCAGTCTGAAGGAACTTTACGCATTTCACCGGAACGCAGACGAATAGTGACATAAGCACCATCGCGCGCAACGATCTGAACGTAAGTACCGGCAGAACGTGCCAGCTGACCGCCTTTACCTGGTTTCATTTCTACGTTATGAACAGTAGAACCAACCGGGATGTTGCGCATTGGCAGAGCGTTACCCGCTTTGATTGCAGCATCAACACCAGACTGGATTTGATCACCAGCTTTCAGGCCTTTAGGAGCCAGGATGTAACGGCGTTCACCGTCTTTGTATAATACCAGAGCAATATTTGCTGAACGGTTTGGATCATATTCCAGACGTTCTACAACAGCCGGGATACCGTCTTTGTTACGTTTAAAGTCAACAATACGGTAATTTTGCTTGTGACCACCACCAATATGACGGGTAGTGATACGGCCATTGTTGTTACGACCACCAGACTTGTTGTTTTTCTCAAGCAGTGGTGCGTAAGGTTTGCCCTTGTGAAGCTCAGGGTTAACCACTTTAACGACGTGGCGACGGCCCGGAGACGTAGGTTTACATTTAACAATTGCCATTGTTCTTTACTCCTCCGACTTACTCAGCGCCGCCGACGAAGTCCAGATTCTGGCCTTCCTGCAGGGTGACGTAAGCTTTTTTCCAGTCGCTACGACGACCGAAACGCTGACCGTGGCGCTTCACTTTGCCTTTAACCAGCAGAGTGTTAACACCTTCAACTTTGACTTCGAACAGTTTTTCAACTGCAGCTTTGATTTCAGCTTTAGTCGCGTCTTTAGCAACTTTGAGCACGATGGTATTTGTTTTTTCCATCGCGGTAGACGCTTTTTCAGATACATGCGGCGCGCGCAGTACTTTCAGCAGACGTTCTTCACGGATCATGCCAGCATCTCCTCAACTTGCTTAACTGCTTCAGCAGTCATCACTACTTTACCGAACGCGATCAGACTGACCGGATCGATTGCAGTGACATCACGCACATCAACCTTGTACAGGTTGCGAGCTGCTAAGAACAGGTTCTCATCAACTTCGTGAGTGACGATCATCACGTCTTCCAGAGCCATATCTTTCAATTTCTGTACCAGCAGCTTGGTTTTAGGTGCTTCTACAGCAAATTTTTCGACAATGATCAGACGATCCTGACGTACCAGTTCGGACAGGATGCTTTTCAGCGCGCCGCGGTACATCTTTTTGTTAACTTTTTGACTGTGGTCCTGTGGTTTCGCTGCGAAAGTGATACCACCAGAGCGCCAGATTGGGCTCTTGATTGAACCAGAGCGGGCACGACCAGTACCTTTTTGGCGCCATGGTTTTTTACCAGACCCAGTAACTTCAGCACGAGTTTTCTGAGCACGTGTACCTTGACGAGCACCAGCTGCATACGCAACAACTACTTGATGGACAAGCGCTTCATTGAAATCACGCCCGAAGGTAGTTTCGGAAACAGTCAGCGCGCTTTGCGCGTCTTTCATTACCAATTCCATTCCTATCTCCTCGACGTTAAGCCTTGACAGCTGGTTTAACAATCAGGTTGCTACCGGTTGCACCCGGGACAGCACCTTTTACCAGCAGCAGGTTACGCTCAGCGTCAACGCGAACGACATCCAGGCTCTGAACGGTTACACGTTCGTTACCCAGCTGACCTGCCATTTTCTTGCCTTTAAATACCTTACCCGGAGTCTGGTTCTGACCGATAGAACCCGGAACACGGTGAGACAAGGAGTTACCATGAGTAGCATCCTGAGTACGGAAGTTCCAGCGCTTTACAGTACCGGCGAAGCCCTTACCTTTAGATGTACCAGTAACGTCAACTTTCTTAACGTCAGCGAAAATTTCAACGCTGATGTTCTGGCCAACAGTAAACTCTTCACCTTCTGACAGGCGGAATTCACGTAACAGGCGACCAGCTTCAACACCAGCTTTTGCGAAATGTCCTGCTTCAGGTTTGTTCACACGGTTAGCTTTTTTGCTGCCGGTGGTAACCTGAATAGCACGATAACCGTCAGTTTCGTCAGATTTAACCTGAGTAACGCGGTTATTTTCGATTTCGATAACAGTAACAGGGATTGACACACCTTCTTCAGTGAAGATGCGGGTCATACCCACTTTTTTACCGACTAAACCAATCATTGTTTCAACCTCTCAATCAATTGATACCTGATTAACCCAGGCTGATCTGCACGTCAACGCCGGCAGCCAGATCCAGACGCATCAGAGCATCAACGGTTTTTTCAGTTGGCTCAACGATGTCAACCAGACGTTTGTGAGTGCGAATTTCGTACTGATCGCGCGCATCTTTGTTGACGTGCGGAGAGATCAGAACGGTAAAACGCTCTTTACGGGTCGGCAGCGGGATAGGACCACGAACTTGCGCACCAGTGCGCTTAGCAGTCTCTACGATTTCCGCAGTTGATTGATCGATCAGACGATGATCAAAAGCTTTAAGGCGGATACGGATTCTTTGGTTCTGCATGAGACCAGAGCTCCAACTATTTTATAAACGTAAAAAATTACTCCTCGCACCCATTTCGATTGACGGGGGAGTGTAATCGTTCTCGATGTAATCCCCATATCGGGGATATTTTCATGAACAGCTAAAAAACATACTGTCCAATGCTGGTATCAACCAGGCTTGCACAATTGGCAAGCCCGCGCATTATACGTGAATGAGCCCTGAAAGCAAGCCGCAAACCGGGATTTGTGCAAATTATCTCCGGCGCCATGACAAAAAATCAAAAAAGAAAAACCGCCGCGGGTTTCCCTGCCGGCGGTTCTGCACATTGCTTACTTCAGTGATTATTTCTCTGTTTTTTATTCTGTGTCTGCGTCCGCCATCTGTGCCTGCTGATAGTTCTGCAGACCCACACGGGCTATCAGATCCAGCTGGGTTTCCAGCCAGTCGATATGAGACTCCTCTTCCGCCAGTATTTTTATCATCAAATCACGGCTGACATAATCATGTTTGGAATCGGCATAGGCAATGGCTTCACGTAAATCTTTGGCGCCATCCAGTTCCAGCTGAAGATCAGACTTCAGCATTTCTTCAACATCTTCGCCGATATGAAGTTTACCGAGATCCTGAAGGTTCGGGATCCCTTCCAGAAATAAGATACGCTCAATGTATTCATCAGCGTGTTTCATCTCATCAATGGATTCTTCATATTCTTTGTTGTTGAGTTTAATCAGACCCCAGTTTTTGAACATGCGGGCATGCAGAAAATACTGGTTAATAGCAACCAGTTCATTTCCCAGCAATTTGTTCAGATATGAGATCATTTTTTTATCGCCTTTCATGTACCCTCCTTTGTTTCCTGTCTGTTCAGTATAGACACAGGAAATAATTCACGGAGTGATTACGGTGACAAAATAGCGATACAGTTCAAAATTCCGGCGGGTTTCAGAGAGAAGATTCAGGCGACGCGGTCAACCGGGACAGACATATGCTCTTCTGCAATAACGGCTTTGGCGTGGCGGATACATTTGCCGCATTCAGTACCGACAGGGATAATTTTACGCAGCTCACCGATGGAATGAACCTTATTCTGGCGCACGGCATTCCGGATGGCTTTATCACTGATGGCATTACACAAACATACGTACATATCATTCCTCCTGACTGCGGTAAAGAGTAAATGATAATCAGTATTATTACAATTGCGATTGTGTAAATTTTGTCAGCAGTTGCCGGAAAGCAGGCATAAAAAAAGAGAGCCGCAGCTCTCTTTTTAATAATCAGCGGGGAATTAACCCATCACTTTCGCTACAACACCCGCGCCAACGGTACGGCCGCCTTCACGGATTGCGAAACGCAGACCATCGTCCATTGCGATTGGGTGGATCAGGGTGACGATCATTTTGATGTTGTCGCCCGGCATTACCATTTCAACGCCTTCCGGCAGTTCGATAGTACCTGTTACGTCTGTGGTACGGAAGTAGAACTGTGGACGGTAGCCTTTGAAGAATGGAGTGTGACGACCACCTTCATCTTTGCTCAGAATATAAACTTCTGATTCAAATTTGGTGTGTGGTTTGATTGAACCTGGTTTAGCCAGAACCTGACCACGTTCGATTTCTTCACGCTTGGTACCACGCAGCAGAACACCGACGTTCTCACCTGCACGGCCTTCGTCCAGCAGTTTGCGGAACATTTCAACACCGGTACAGGTAGTTTTGATCGTGTCTTTGATACCCACGATTTCAACTTCTTCACCGACTTTAACGATACCGCGCTCAACACGACCGGTAACAACGGTACCACGGCCGGAGATTGAGAATACGTCTTCGATTGGCAGCAGGAACGGCTTGTCAATTGCACGCTCTGGCTCAGGGATGTAAGAATCCAGGAAACCTGCCAGTTCAACGATTTTAGCTTCCCACTCTGGCTCGCCTTCCAGTGCTTTCAGCGCTGAACCGCGAACGATTGGCGTGTCGTCGCCAGGGAAATCGTACTGAGACAGAAGTTCACGAACTTCCATTTCAACCAGTTCCAGCAGCTCTTCATCATCAACCATGTCACATTTGTTCAGGAATACGATGATGTAAGGAACGCCAACCTGACGACCTAACAGGATGTGCTCACGGGTCTGTGGCATCGGGCCATCAGTTGCAGCAACAACCAGGATAGCGCCGTCCATCTGTGCAGCACCGGTGATCATGTTTTTAACGTAGTCGGCGTGCCCCGGGCAGTCAACGTGCGCGTAGTGGCGAGTCGGAGTATCGTACTCTACGTGAGAAGTAGAGATGGTGATACCACGAGCTTTTTCTTCAGGCGCGTTATCGATCTGGTCGAATGCACGAGCGTTACCGCCGTAGGTTTTTGCCAGAACGGTGGTGATTGCAGCAGTCAGGGTAGTTTTACCGTGGTCAACGTGGCCGATAGTACCAACGTTAACGTGCGGTTTCGTACGTTCAAACTTTTCTTTAGACATTAGTTGTCCCTCTAAGACACGGAATCGGTGGTTTCACCACATCAACCAAGCAGTATTGCTTGTCTGGATATTTACAGGGAAAAAAATCAAGGAATGGAGAACAACGGAAGTGGTGCTGATAGGCAGATTCGAACTGCCGACCTCACCCTTACCAAGGGTGCGCTCTACCAACTGAGCTATATCAGCACATCTTGGAGCGGGCAGCGGGAATCGAACCCGCATCATCAGCTTGGAAGGCTGAGGTAATAGCCATTATACGATGCCCGCGTGAACTCGGCTACCTGACTTTAATCTGCTGTAACTGAATCCGGAGTATTTTACATCGAAGGAGTCTTGAGTAAAACACTCAGGATAATAATTCACATTGGATGGTGGTGGGAGAAGGATTCGAACCTTCGAAGTCTGTGACGGCAGATTTACAGTCTGCTCCCTTTGGCCGCTTGGGTATCCCACCTTTCCAAATTGTTAAATGGTGCCGGCACCAAGAGTCGAACTCGGGACCTACTGATTACAAGTCAGTTGCTCTACCAACTGAGCTATGCCGGCATCAAGTGCTGCGCATTCTATGGAGACTTTGCGCAGGATGCAACAAAAAAATCGCTGAAATTGTTCTTTTGCTCACAAAGTGGACATTCTTCCGTATTTTGCTGTTTTTTTCAATAGGTAATGTACAAATTAGCAGCGATACTTATCACTTAAACTCTCAGTAATCACACAGATGGACTACCGTAAAAACCAATAATCCGCTTATTTTTGACTCCTTGTTTATGTCGTGTGCAATGTAATTTATGTCCGCGACATCAAAAAAAATGCATTTTTTCAAAAAAATTGCTACGCCTGACTCTCATCTCTCGCTATGATGCGATTTATTTTCAGCCGGTACGGGTATTAATGACCTGTCCAACCTGCGTAATAAAGGCAGCTGTTGGTTTATGTATAAAGAAAAATCGCTCTCTCCTTATCTCCATTTCAGCCGCAGTCAGTGGGCGACCCTGCGTAACTCCGTTCCGATGACGTTGTCTGAGCAGGAAATTGACGATCTGCGCGGTATCCACGATGAAATCTCGATTGATGAAGTTATCGCGATTTATCTGCCGCTGTCCCGTCTGCTGAACTTCTATATCAGCTCAAACCTGCGCCGTCAGGCCGTACTGGAGCAGTTCCTCGGCAGAAATGAAGCGAAAGTCCCTTATGTGATTGGTATTGCCGGCAGTGTGTCAGTCGGGAAAAGTACCACCGCCCGGTTATTGCAGGCTCTTCTGAGCCGCTGGCCGGAACATCGCAAAGTGGATTTGATTACCACTGATGGTTTTCTTCATCCCAATTCTGTGCTGAATGAACGCGGTATTATGAAGAAGAAAGGATTCCCTGAATCCTATGACATGCACAATCTGGTGCGTTTCGTTTCTGAAGTGAAATCCGGTACCCCGCGGGTTCTGGCGCCGGTTTATTCGCATCTGACCTATGACATTATCCCTGATAAACAGTTAGTGGTTGAGCAGCCGGATATCGTGATCCTGGAAGGCCTGAATGTGCTGCAGAGCGGGATGGATTATCCGGAAGCCATGCACCATGTGTTCGTGTCCGATTTTGTTGATTTCTCTATTTATGTGGATGCGCCGGAAGAATTACTGAAGAGCTGGTATATCGGGCGGTTCCTGAAATTCCGTCAGGGCGCATTCAGTGATCCTAATTCCTATTTCCATCACTATGCGCAACTTGAGGAAAGTGAGGCCGTCAGTATTGCCTCAACAATCTGGGATGAGATTAACGGCCTGAATCTGCATGAAAATATTCTGCCGACCAGAGAGCGGGCCAGCCTGGTGATGACCAAAGGCACCAATCATATGGTGACCAATGTGAAACTGCGGAAATAATCAGTTTTTCTGTTAAAAATAAACCGGCTTAGGCCGGTTTATTTTTCGAATTCACACCGCGAAGTGATATTTCTCCGCCGATATAGGGGGTAATTTCACCAAACTGATCTAATAACAAAGCACCCTGCCCGTTTATCCCTCTGGAAACGCCAAAGACCTCACGCTCACCAATAATCAGTTTTACTTCACGATTAAGGTAATTATCAAAAGCATACCAGCGTTCAATAAACGGGGTCAGTCCGCTTTTTTCGAACAGGTGCAACGCATCTGTCAGGTGTTTAATAAACTCTGCAGATAATGTATTACGGTCAATCTGAATACCGGATTGCTGCAGATTGATCCACTGCTGGCCAATCTGATCTGTACCGCTGCTTTCCATGGTCAGGTTAATCCCGATCCCGATAACCACATGCGCGGCATCCCCGGTTTTTCCCTGAAGTTCGACCAGGATCCCGGCCAGTTTTTTGTCATCCAGATATAAGTCATTCGGCCATTTGACTTTTACACCGGTCGCACCCAGCTCATGCAGTGTCTCAGCAAGCACAATACCGACTACCAGACTCAGCCCGATAGCCGCTGCGGGTCCCTGCTCAAGACGCCAGTACAGAGAAAGATACAGATTGCGGCCAAACGGAGAGATCCACTGCCGCCCGCGGCGACCGCGTCCGGCATACTGGTATTCCGCCACACAGGCGTCACCTGATGTCAGTTCCCCCACTTTATCCATCATATGCTGATTGGTGGAATCGATGACCGGCAGCACTTCAACATTTCGCCCGGGCAGCAGCGTGCGGATAACTCCGGGCTGTAACAGATTCATCGGTGCAAAGAGGCGGTAACCCTTACCGGTGACCGTTTCCATCTCTATGCCCATCTCACGTAAGGTGCGGATGTGCTTATTAACTGCGGCCCGGGTCATCCCCAGCTTATCGCCGAGCTGTTCACCGGAATGGAACTCACCGTCGGATAAAATGCCGATCAGCGTCAGCGGTACACTGTAATCTTTCATGCGATAGCCTCTGTGGCACTGATTTCACCGTCCGTGCCGATAAAACGGACTTCCGGCTCCAGCTGAACCCCGAAACGGGCAACAACCTGCTGACGGACATAGCGTGCGAGACGGATAACATCATCACCTGTTGCATTATCACGATTGATTAATACCAGCGCCTGATTCATATGCACAGCTGCACCGCCTTCCTGATGGCCTTTCAGCTGACACTGGTCGATAAGCCAGCCGGCAGCGAGTTTGATTCCGTCAGCCACCACATACTGCGGGCAGTCAGGATACTGTGCTTTGATTTTTTGCGCACACTCCGCAGTCACAACCGGATTTTTAAAAAAGCTGCCTGCATTGCCGGTAACTGCCGGATCCGGCAGTTTGCTCATCCGCATCTGACAGACCATATCAAATACCTGCTGAGGTGTGACAGTCGCGGGATCCAGCGATTTCAAATCACCGTAGCTCAGATTCGGTTTCCATACTTTCGGCAGTTTCAGTCCCACCGCTGTGATGGCATATCCCTGCTGATAATCATGTTTGAAAATACTGTCACGGTAGCCAAAGCGACATTCCTCTGCAGTCAGGCGTGTTGTCTGCCCGTCTGACAGAGAGGTGACATCCACATAGTCACATACGTCTTTAAATTCGGTACCGTATGCCCCGATGTTCTGAATCGGTGCGGTACCGGCACAGCCCGGGATCAGCGCCAGGTTTTCCATGCCGTAAATGCTGTTCGCCAGCATCCAGCAGATTAATTCATGCCAGTTTTCACCGGCACCAACTTCGATAAACCAGGCATCCGGTGTTTCCCGGACGGTCTTGCCGGGGATCCGGTTAATGACAACAGTGCCATTGAAATCCTCAGTAAACAGTACATTACTGCCACCGCCTAACAGCAGGAAGGAGGATTTTTCCGTTTGTGCAGCCAGCCATAAGCGGCAGAGATCAGAAATGGTCTCTGCGACATCAATATGCCGGGCACCGGCTTCGATACCAAATGTATGTAACTGGCGGAGTGAATCAGCAGGTTTGAGGGACATAATGAAAAACTCATCTGACAAATATGCTGTCTAGTTTATCAGTCCGCAGACGCGGATCCCAGCACTGCGGGAATTTGTATTTTGGCGGGCTGCAAATGCAAAAAAGCCACTCAGATGAGTGGCTTTCTTTAAATATAAAACCTGGCGGTTCCCTACTCTCACATGGGGAGACCCCACACTACCATCGGCGCTACGGCGTTTCACTTCTGAGTTCGGCATGGGGTCAGGTGGGACCACCGCGCTACGGCCGCCAGGCAAATTCTTTTAATCCAAAACAAGCTTTCACAGTGAATGACTTTTGTCTCCTCACTGTGCTGAAAAATTCTTTCGTCTCTCAACTCAAAACACCTTCGGTGTTGTCAGGTTAAGCCTCACGGTTCATTAGTACTGGTCAGCTCAACGCATCGCTGCGCTTACACACCCAGCCTATCAACGTCTTAGTCTCAAACGTTCCTTCAGGACCCTTAAAGGGTCAGGGAAGACTCATCTCGAGGCAAGTTTCCCGCTTAGATGCTTTCAGCGGTTATCTCTTCCGCACTTAGCTACCGGGCAATGCAATTGGCATCACAACCCGTACACCAGTGGTGCGTTCACTCCGGTCCTCTCGTACTAGGAGCAACCCCTCTCAATCTTCCAGCGCCCACGGCAGATAGGGACCGAACTGTCTCACGACGTTCTAAACCCAGC
>ERZ894236.797-NODE-797-length-30753-cov-31.0031_pt1 | contig 30753 bp, 38 predicted proteins | sample MGYA00380297_ERZ894236 | MGnify/ENA primary metagenome ERZ894236 (study PRJEB32331, sample SAMN06328420) | human gut metagenome | biome: human gut microbiome; feature: stool | host: Homo sapiens | collected 2014-08-04 ... | reverse complement strand
GCTGTAAGCTTTCCGGAACCCCCGGCCTAGCCGGGGGTTTTCTGTGTACAAAAAAGCGGCTGCCCGTAAACGGAAAGCCGCTGAGTAATATGTGGTTTTACCGGTGACATTGTCACACATTAAGTGACAGTGTCACGATATCTGTTGTTCATCCACCATCAGCAGGAACACATAACCGAGCGCCACATCCCACAAATAGTTGAACCGTCCTGATTTCCCGCCGTGCCCCGCTTCCATATCGGTATAGAGCAGCAGCAGATTGTCATCCGTCTTCAGTTTCCGCAGTTTTGCCACCCATTTGGCCGGTTCCCAGTACTGAACCTGAGAATCATGCAGGCCGCTGGTCACCAGCATATTCGGGTAGGCTTTCGCCTCAATGTTGTCATACGGGCTGTAGGCGCGGATATCCCGGTAAGCGGATTCATTTTCCGGGTTGCCCCACTCATCATATTCGCCGGTGGTCAGCGGAATGGACGGATCAGACATGGTAGTCAGTGCATCCACAAACGGCACCTGTGTCACGATACCGCGATACAGTTCCGGTGCCTGATTAATCACCGCTCCCATCAGCAACCCGCCTGCACTGCCGCCGGTAGCGTAGATCCGGTTTTCCGCGCCATAACGCCGGGCAATCAGTTCGCGAGTCACATCCACAAAATCATTAAAACTGTTGATTTTATGCTGCATTTTCCCGGCATTGTACCAGCGCTTACCCAGCTCACCGCCGCCGCGGATATGCGCCTGAGCATAAACAAAACCGCGATCCAGCAGGCTCAGCCGGTTGGCATCGAAATCCGGATCCATACTGGCACCATACGCGCCATAACCTTCAATCAGCAGCGGATTGAATCCCTGCTGATAGTGATCTTTATGCCAGACCAGCGAAACCGGTACCTGCACGCCGTCACGGGCAGTGATCCAAATTCGTTCACTGTGATAATTATCCCGCTGAAAACCGTTTACCTGCGCCTGTTTCAGCAGCGTCCGTTCCCCGCTGACCATATCCAGCTCATACACCGATGCCGGTGTGGTCATCGAGGTATAACCGTAGCGCAGCAGCTGACTGTCCGGCTCCGGATTCAGCCCGAGCCACGCGCAGTAAGCACCGTCATCAAACGCAACCTGTGTTTCTTTCCCGCTCTGCCGGTGAATAATACGGATTTGCGGCAGTGCGGCGTGGCGTTCCTGTAATACCAGCCAGTCACGGAACAGCGTGAAATCTTCCAGGTCGGTATCCGGCTGCGGCGCAATCAGTGTTTGCCACGGATTTTCCGGTGCATTCGTCTGGTAGAGGCCAAACAGTTCGTTTTCATGGTCAGAGCGGATATAAAACTGACCATCCAGATGATCGACGTGATACTCACGCCCGTCCTGACGCGGCGAGAAACAGACCGGCGGCTGTAACGGATCACTGGCATTGATAAGCTGAACTTCGGAGGTTACCGGGCTGTGACAGCCGATAAAAATCCACTCACGGGAGGATGACAGGGATAACCCGGTATAAAACCGGTCATCGTCCTCGCGGTATACCAGTTCATCCTGTGTGGTATCTGTGCCGAAACGGTGGCGATATACCTCGAACGGCAGCAATGTCTGCGGATCCTGACGAACATAAAACAGAACCGAACCATCGGCTGACCAGACCAGATCGTCGGCCACTTCTGTCAGCACTGATTCCTGCCAGTGATTATCGGTCAGATCACGGTAAGCCACCTGATATTCACGGCGGCCGACTTTATCCTCAGCAATCGCAATACGGCGGTTATCCGCACTGACCGCCAGAGACACCAGTTCATAATAGGCCAGCCCCTGTGCCCGTTCATTGCCGTCCGCCAGCACTTCCCACTGGCCGCTGTTTATTTTACGCCGCTCATACAGCGGATACTCTTTGCCCGCCTCAAACCGGGTGCGGTAAACATAACCGTTGTAACTGTATGGCGCAGATTCATCCGCCTGCGGCATGCGGGCGACCATCTCCTCATACAGCGCTTCGCGCAGCGGCTCTGCGGACTGCAATTTCTGCTGTGTATAGCGGTTTTCATCCGTCAGATACTGAATCACCTGCGGATCACTGCGGGTATCATCCCGCAGCCAGTAATAGTTATCCGTCCGGGTTTCACCATGTGCAGTGAACTGTACCGGGCGTTCCGGGGCTTGCGGGATAGTCATTCCGGCTCCTGATAAGATCTTTTTTTGTTGTGATGTCATAGAAATTTACTAAATTTTGCTCTCTGTTCCGCGATTCCGCACTATGATAGTAACGTTTTCATTTGTTTTATTGCTTGTTCATCACCGGGTTTTCACCGGTTCAGGAGGTTACAATGAAACAGTACCGCGTTGCTGTTGTTGTCGGTTCACTGCGTGAGCAGAGTTACAACCGTCAGCTGGCGCATGCTCTGGTCTCTCTTTTCCCTGCACACATTCAGTGCGAATTTGTCAGTATCGGCTCACTGCCGCTCTATAATCAGGACTGTGATGCACAGCCGCCTGCTGAGGTGCTGGCATTCAAACAGCAGATTTCACAGGCTGACGGCGTGATTTTTGTTACGCCGGAGTATAACCGTTCTATTCCCGGTGTGCTGAAAAACGCACTGGATCAGGGCTCCCGTCCGTGGGGACAAAACAGCTGGGACAGCAAACCGGCCGCCGTGATCGGCACCTCCGCCGGGGCGATGGGTACCGCTATGGCACAGCAGCATCTGCGCAATGTGCTGGCATTTCTGAATATGCCGACACTCAATCAGCCGGAAATGTACCTGCAATGGTATGACGGCATGATCGGCGAAAACGGTAAATTCAGTGAAAAAACCGGTGCGTTTGTGCAGAAATGGGCAGATGCCTATGTCCGTTTCCTGGAAGCGCACGGCTGATAACCCCGCCGGGCAGACTCAGCGGAATGTCAGCTGCTGCCCGGTATTAAAATCGTCCGCATTCAGGGCATTGCGCCCTCTGGCACCGGTACAGTGACAGCCGTACACCCGGGTTTGCGGATCCACTGCCTCCTGTGCGCGGCGCAGTGCTGCCGGTGTTGCCCGGCGCAGATGCAGCCCGCCGACCACCGCCTGCACCGGTGCATTATCTGTCAGGGCACGCGCATGCTGTATCACTGACTCAATGCCTGAATGGCTGCATCCGGTGATAATCACAATCCCCTCCTCCCCGCGCCAGATCAGAAAACTGTCGTCACGGACATAGTCCGCCCCCCCGTTACTGAGCAGTACCCCGTAACGGCGCACCACGGCCCGCTGCGTGATTTCTCCGGCGAACAGAAAGCGGGATGAGATGGCATACGGTTTTTCCGTCAGCACGAACTGATAGTCACGGCGCAGTGTTTCTTCACAAAATAACGGTGATAACCGCTTGAATTTCAGCGGGTAACTGCCCAGCCACAATGCGGCCCGGCGCGGCTCGAAAATATGCGGGTGTGCAATTACCTTCAGCGGCGACGGCAGATTATGCCGTTCCGTGCGGGTTAATCCGCCGAAATGGTCATAATGACCGTGCGACAACACCACCGCATCAATATTTTCCAGTGAAATCCCCAGTGCCTGTGCATTGCGGATATAGGTATCATCCGCGCCCGTATCAAACAGCAGCGAGGTTTCCCCGTCCTCCAGCAACAGACAGAGACCGGCGTGAGAATCCAGTTTCGGGTCAGTATTCGTATTTTCCAGTAGTGCGGTGATGCGTAACATGGATGATAATCCCTGAAAGATAAATGTATTCTGCCGTTATATATAACACAGTGTTTTCCGCTATAACGTATCTGTATTGTACCGCAGAGCGCAGATTATGATTTAATTCAGGTAATGTTAATAAATCAGCATGACCCGGCTGTAAAATTGTTAAATAATAGCCGGCCGACACAGACTTTCAGGAGTTCCGCATGGGAATTATTACCGCTTTTGCAAAAAGCATCGATAACAGTCAGCTTTTACGCCTTTTGCATCAGCAAATAGAAAAACAGGATGCGCCGGTAGCCTGCCGTGACGATCTGGACGATCAGCTCACCGATATCGCCGCCTATATGCACGATGAACATTATCCCGCCCTGGCAAAGCGCCGCAAAAAGGTGAATATACTGACCGGGTTACTCGCCCTGCCGGTATTACTCTTCTCCCTGCTGCTGTTCTCACAGAAGATTATTGATGCCCTGTCACTGAATATCGACATCAGTTATTTATCCCTGACCCTGCTGGACTACAGCCTGACCTATATCTGGGACGTGTTTATTTATGCCGCCGTGTTGTTCGGCACCATTTTTTATTTTTATTTCCTGCAAAAACAGACAGAAAAATATGCCGGTCACCTGATTGATGATTTTATAAACCGGATATCACATTAAGCGGGATTGATTAAGGGTACATTAAGCCCCGTTGCCACAATAATTTGCCTGCGTTGTCACAGTAATCGTCAATGCTATACTGCAATCCGCTTTTACAGAGAGCCCGCTTTTACAGAAAGAGAGGAAACGTGCAAATTCTATTAGTCGAAGACGATTTACAATTAGGCAAAGCACTGTGCCGGGGACTGGAACTGGCCGGTTTTCGTGTGTGCTGGCTGCGTTTACTGGCCGATGCCCGTAAGCGGCTGACAGAACAGCATTTTGACCTGATGCTGCTGGATCTGGGGTTACCGGACGGCGACGGGTTTGACTCTCTGGTGGAGTGGCGCAACAGCGGGGAGCAAATCCCGATTATTATTATGACCGCCCGTAATCAGCGTGATCATCTGGTCAATTCCCTCGATTCAGGGGCGGATGATTTTATTTCCAAACCGGTTGAGCTGCCGGAATTAATTTCCCGCGTTAAAGCGGTTTCCCGCCGTATCGCCGGTTTTTCCTCACAGTTATGGAAAGTGGATAATATCACCCTTAACCCGATGAACCATCAGGTTACACTGAATGACGAGTTATTACTGCTCTCCGGCAAAGAGTATCAACTGTTATATGAATTAATGCGCAATACCGGTAATGTGGTGCGCAAACATGAGCTGGAGCAGCGTTTATTCGGGCTGGACGATAAAATCGAAAGTAATTCCCTGGAAGTGCATATCCATAATCTGCGCCGCAAAATCGGTAAAGAGAAAGTGATTACCGTCCGCGGAATCGGCTATCTGCTGAAAAAGGACAGCGAATAAGTGAGAATCCGCTCATTCTTTGTTTATACCGTTCTCCTTCAGACCTTTTCGATGCTTCTGCTGTGGGGCGTCTGGATAGCCTGGCTGAAATACGCTTATCTGCCCGGTTTAAGTGAAGATTTTAATGCCCAGCAGATGGTGATTGCCCGTGGTGTCTCTGACACGCTGCGGGAAACCCCCACGGATTCCGCCACCTTCCCGCAGATTGCCCGCGCCCTGGAGAGTATGTACGCCAATGCGATGAAAAGCGGCCTGGAAGAGGAAAATTATGATCCGCTGGTCGCTATTCTGCACAGTACAACGGGTGAAGTGCTGTACAGTAATAAACCGGATGTTCATATTCCGCTGAAACCGGACGGAATCGAGCGTTTTACCGAGGACGGCGAAACCTGGTATCTTGCTTATAATACCGACCCGGATATGCAGCGCACCGCAGTTATCGGGGAATCCGGCACCGACCGCCATATGCTGATCGGCGACCCGGCAACCGGCACCGCCGTCCCGCTGCTGTTTATTCTCGGTACCATGCTCTCATCCACGATTATCACCACCTATCTCAGTCTGCGCCCGCTGCGTGAAACCACCCGCAGTATCGCCACCCGTAATCCCGGCAACCTGACACCCATCAGCATGAAGTATCAGTACAATGAAATGCGTCCGGTGCTGCATGCTATTAACCAACTGATGCAGCGGGTGGATGCCGCCAATCTGCGGGAAAAACAGTTTATGGCGGATGCCGCTCATGAACTGCGCACGCCGATTGCCGCCGTACTGGCACAAATTCATCTGCTCAAACAGATTGATGACCCGGCGGAGCGCAATGAAATTACCGCGGATATGGAAATCAGTCTGGATCGCGCGGTATCACTGTCACGGCAGCTGATTGATCTGGCCCGGCTGGAAACGGAAGATTATCCGCTGAAAATGGAAGAAATCGACCTGACCCAGGCACTGAGTCACACCATTGCCATGCTGGTGCCCTACGCCCTGCGCAAAAACATTGAGTTTTCCTTCGACGGCCCGGAAAGCTGCATTGTTGTCACCGATAAACAGGCGCTGTTCTCCATCATCAACAATATTCTGAATAACGCGGTGAAATACTGCCCGCCGGACAGTCAGGCAGAAGTCTCGCTGGACACCGGCAACCCGGAGGAAGTGCAGATTATTATCCGTGATAACGGCAACGGCATCAGTGAGCAGTACCGCCACCGTCTGTTTTCGCGCTTTTTCCGTGTGCCGGGCTGCAGTGAAAACGGCAGCGGTCTCGGTCTTGCCATTGCACAGAATCTGGCGGAAAAAATCGGCGGTTATCTCTCCGTCACCGACGGATTGCAGCAACGCGGTATCGGGTTTGTGATCCACATTCCGGCAAAAAACCGTGAAATTCCTGCTGCTTCCCATGACAGTTCTGATACATAAGGCTATGCTGAAAAAAGTCAGAACAGGAGGGACAGATGAAACAGGCACTGATTATTATCGACCTTATTAATGACATTACCGGCAAACACGGGCTTTCCAACGCCTGCCATGAGCAGACTACCGCCCGTAACCTGATTGCGGCCACACGGGAAACCGCCCGTCAGGCGCGGCAGCGGGATATTCCCGTGGTGTGGGTGCGGGTCGGGTTTGCAGATGACTGGCATGATATCCCCGCCGGATCACCGATGTTTCAGCGGGCAAAAGAGATTGGTGCCCTGAAACTGAGCGGCAGCGGTTGTGACTGGGCAGACGGTACGGATGTGCAGAAAGAGGATGTCTGTTTTGTGAAGAAAGGCGTCAGTGCCTTTGCGGGAAATGATTTACTGATCTGGCTGCGCAAAGCCGGGATTGAGCACCTTGTTCTGGCCGGTGTCAGCACGGTGATGGCGATTCAGAGCACCGCGCGTTATGCCCACGACAGCGGGTTTTATGTCTCGGTAGCGGAGGATTTGTGTGCCGCACCGACAGCGGAACTGCACCAGATAAGTCTGGAGATGCTCCGCCCGATGGCAGCTATCACCACATCCGCCGCCTGGCTGGCACAATAACGTTTTGTTATCCGCGCAGTGATGCTGCGCGGATCTTTCTGTTTACCACAGCGACAGCAGATAACGCAGCAGTGCAGTCACAATCGCGGCGGCCAGAACAATCACCAGAAACGGCTTTTTATACCACGTCAGTATTCCCGCAACCGCCACCCCGGCCATTTTCGGCCAGTCTGATAATTCCTGTCCGCTGAAAATCGTCATCGTTACCGCCACAGCAAACAGAATGACAATCGCCCCCGTGGAAAGCAGATTTTTAACGTGTGACGACACCGAGAAACGCCCGCTGAGCAGCGCCCCGGACGCCCGCATGGCATACGTACCGACCGCCAGCAGCGCGATCCCCGTCAGAATGGATAATGTATCCGGCATTACGCTCTCCTCAGGCTGACCACCAGCCCCAGCAGTGATAACAGTACCGGGATCCCCGGCGGTAAAAATGGTGTGGCTGCCAGGGCAATCACCGCTCCCAGCAGAGCAGCACGGCGTGTTTTCGCCTCACGCAGTGCAGGCAGACACAATGCCAGGATAATCGCCGGGAACATGGCATCCAGCCCCAGCGCTTTGGTATCCACAATAAAGGTACCGAGAAACTCACCGATAATCGTCCCCAGCGGCCAGCACAGAAAAATCCCCAGCCCGCACAGCCAGAATGCGGCTTTCTGTTTGTCTTTCTGTTTTTCCGCCAGACCGAACACCACACTCTCATCATTAAGAATATGGAAACCCAGCAGCTTTTTCGGGCCTTTACCGGCAAGGTCGTGCACCGCAAGGCTGAACGGCACATGACGGGCATTCACCAGCAACCCGGCCAGTGCCGCAGACACCGGACTGCCGCCGGCCGCCACAACGCCGATAAACAGAAACTCTGACGCCCCTGCCAGCACAACCAGGGACAGTGTCAGCGGTACCCAGAGCGGAAAACCGTTGGCATGCGCCAGCGCCCCGTAGGAAACGCCGACAATTAAATCCGCCACACAAACCAGCAAAATATTGCGGATCATGGCATTATCGAGTGGAATAGCGAGTTTCATTGCGATAGACTTATAAATTGAACGATACGTTCATTATGTCGAACGGTTTAAATTACGCAAGTGTTAATTCCGGGTTATTTCCGTTAACCAGCAGAGAGTGTATTTTATGGATTCACCTATCACCCCGCCCCTGCAGATCATGGCTGTCAGGCTGACCGAAGAGCGTCAGCGCCAGGGACGTTCCATCGCTGATGTCGCGCGCAGTGCCGGTATTGCAAAATCCACACTGTCGCAGCTGGAATCGGCACAGGGAAATCCGGGAATCGAAACACTGTGGTCGCTCTGCGTGGCGCTGAATATCCCGTTTGCCAGTCTGTTTGAAACCCCGAAAAGCCGGGTAACCGTGCTGCGGCGCGGGGAAGGCATTCAGGTCAGTGCCGAGAATGCGTATTACCACGCTTTTCTGCTCTCTTCCGCTTCTGCGGTTAACCGTCGTGACCTGTACACCATCACCGCCCAGCCCGGCAAAGACCGCGTGTCTGAGCCGCATATGGCACAGGTTACCGAACATATCCTGCTGATGACCGGCAGTGCCGTCGTCGGTACCCTTGATGAACCCGCCACACTCCTGCCCGGTGACTATATTTCCTACCCCGGCGATGTCCCGCATATTTTCAAGGCGCTGGAGCCCGATACCACGGCAGTCATGATTATTGAGCACTGATTTTACGCATTTGGTATTCACAAATACTTACTTATCGCAAATAATGTAAAGTGAAGTTTATCATTTCGGGTATATTCCGCATCCGGTATCAGGCTGCCCTGCATGCTCTGATACCGCTGTAACGGGCTTACTAAGGAAAAACCATGCTTGATTTTAACCGTCAGAATTTAACTCATATGACAGCCGATGCCCTGAAAAAACAACGGGGCTACCTGTGGATCATCGCCATTCTTCTGCTGGCCGGTGGTGTGGCCTGTCTGATGAACCCGCTGATTTCCGGTGTGACTCTCAGCTATATTATCGGGGGGCTGCTCCTGATAAACGGGATCTCCATGTTATTTGTGACACTCAGCAGCCGGCTCTACAGCGGCGGCAGTAAGCTGTTTTCCGTTCTGGTTGCGGTCGCCTATCTCCTTCTGGGTTATGTGTTCCTGACCGAACCGCTCACCGGGATGCTCAGCCTCGCTATTCTGCTCGCCATTCTGTTTATTGCCGGCGGGATCCTGCGTCTGGGTTCTGGTCTGCGCCAGATGTCTCAGGCGCGCGGCTGGCTGAACATTATCATCGGCCTGCTGGATCTGTTTATCGCTTACCTGCTGGTCGGTAACGGTCCGATTGTATCTGTCACCCTGATAGCGACCCTGGTCGGTATTGAACTGCTGTTCAGCTCTTTCGGACTGATCGCCGCCGCCTCTGTCCTGAAAAAGAATAATTAACCGCATCCGGTGGCGCGGGCAAATAATTTGCCGCGCCACATCCTCCTTTTTTCTGTTTTTTCCGCTTTTATCGCATCTTTACATACCCTTTCAGTACCCGTGCCTGAAAAATGGTACAGTATTCAATGTGATCCCATTTTTAACATTTTGCTGCTCACTAAGGAGTCTGTAAAAACCACGTCACAGGAGACATTTTTTATGGAGCAACAACTGCGGTTATGGCTGCAACAACAATTTGAACTCAGTAATGACTACGCCTCATGGGCGGCCATTACCGGGGTAATTGTCCTTATTCTGGCTATCGCTGTTATTCTGCATCTTACCCTGCACAAAGGCCTTCTGCCGTATATTGAACGCCGCACCGGCGGCGCTCAGCGTCCGTGGGGGGCATTAATTACCCGCACCCGGCTGTTTAACCGCTTTGCCTTTCTGATTCAGGGGATAGTGTTTAATATCCAGGCACTGATCTGGCTGGGACGCGGCTCTGCCGCACAGGAAATCCTCACGACCGGGGCACAGGCATGGTGCCTGTTGTTCGGCATGCTGCTGCTGTTTTCCGTGATGGACATTCTTCAGAACCTCTCCCGCCATACGCCGTCTCTGAGCCGCCTTCCGCTGCGCGGCGTGATGCAGAGCCTGAAACTGATTATCGCGGTGCTCTTCAGTATCCTGATTATCTCGCTGCTGATAGGAAAATCCCCGCTGATTTTACTGAGCGGACTCGGTGCCATGACCGCGGTGCTGATGCTGGTCTTTAAAGACCCGATCATGGGACTGGTAGCCGGTATTCAGTTATCGGTCAATGATATGCTTAATGTCGGGGACTGGCTGGAGATGCCGAAATACGGCGCGGACGGTGCTGTGACGGATATCGGGCTGACGACGGTCAAAGTGCAGAACTGGGATAATACCATTACCACTATCCCGACTTACGCCCTGATTTCCGATTCCTTCAAAAACTGGCAGGGAATGACGGCATCCGGCGGACGGCGTATCAAACGCAGCATGAACCTGGATACCACCAGCATCCGTTTTCTGACTGATGAAGAGATCAGCCGGCTGCGGCAATCAAACCTGATAGCCGGGTATATCGATGCCAAATTACAGGAAATCGCAGAATACAATGCGCAGGAACCCGGAGATACCCTGCTTAACCAGCGGCGGCTGACCAATATCGGGACATTCCGTGCGTATGCGGAGGCGTACATCAAAGCCAGTCCGCATATTCACAAGAAGATGACCACCATGGTGCGCCAGCTGGCACCGACACCGGACGGGCTGCCTGTGGAAATCTACGCCTTCACCAATGTGACGGCGTGGATAAGCTATGAGCAAATCCAGTCCGATATTTTTGATCACCTGTTCGCGATCCTGCCGCAATTCTGGCTGCGGGTACATCAGACACCAACGGGCTTTGATATGCGCGGTATTGCCGCGCATTTCGCCCGTGAATGTGAATCAGAACGCCGAGCCGGGCTGTAACAGAAACTCCGCCTCTTCCGGGGTGGAGTGCCGCCCCAGAATTTCATTGCGGTGCGGGTAGCGGCCGAAGCGGTCAATGATCGCTTTGTGCCGCCGCTCAAAATCCTCTGTGCTCTCATCGAGCCCTTTAAACAACAGTTCCGCCTGCTGATGGATCAGTGCGGATTCCGAATGCATATACGGCATCAGCACAAACTTACGCTGAACCGGGGGCAGTTGCAGATAATCCGGTGTTTTCACTGCCTCCTGTGCCAGCACCAGTGCCATCGGGTCCTGTGCAAATGACCGCGCGTCATCGCGCCAGAGGTTACGGGAAAACTGATCCAGCACGAGGATCTCCGCCAGACGCCCGCCGATGTGCGCCCGCCAGCTGAAACATTCTCCGGCCGCTGCCTGTTCCCATACCTTAAGAAAACGGCGGCGGATCAGGTCATCAAACTGTGTGTCTTTCTTAAACCATTGTTCCGGTGTGGCTTCATTAAACCAAAAATCCAGAATCTGTTGTGCTTCCATCGTCAGGCTCCTTTTCAGTCCGGCCATGAGGATCTCTCCCTTTGCCCGGCGGTCATATCACGGTATGCTGGGAAATCATTATTAGTTTAACGCATATATTGTCAATTATTTATCACAGGCCGATATTCATGGGAAAACTGTCCGCACACACCGCCACATTTTACGGCGTTCTGGCCATTCTGTTCTGGAGCACTATTGTCGGATTAATCAAACGGGTCAGTGAGGATTTCGGGCCTGCTTTCGGTGCGGCACTGATATACACCCTGGGCTCAGTGATGTTACTGCTGGTGACCGGATTTCCGGCCATCCGCCGCTGGCCGCGCCGCTATCTTATCTGGGGCACACTGTTGTTCGTCAGTTATGAGATCTGCTTTATTCTGGCGCTCGGCTTTTCTCAGAACCGTCAGCAGGCGATTGAGCTGGGTATGGTGAACTACCTGTGGCCTTCCCTGACTGTCGGGCTGGCTGTACTCATGGGCGGGCAGCGCCTGCGCCTGCCGCTGATAGCCGGTCTGGTGCTGGCGGTGCTCGGTATCAGCCGGGTGATTGGCGGAGAGAACGGGTTATCACTCAGCTCTGTCGCCGCCAACGTCGCACTTAATCCGCTGAGTTACGGCCTGGCGTTTGCCGGTGCAGTGATCTGGGCCTTCTACAGTAATTTGTCACGCAGGCTGGCGGATGGTAATAACGGCATTACCCTGTTTTTTATCATCACCGCCCTGATGTTGTGGGTGGTGACCGCCTTTGACGGCATCACTCTGCCCGCTGAATTTTCCGTGTCGACCGTTGGTTTTCTGATTGCCGCTGCGGCACTGTCCTGTGCCGCGAACGCACTCTGGACCATCGCGGTACTGCGCGGTAATGTTGCCCTGATAGGCACACTCTCTTATTTTACCCCGGTACTTTCCACCGCGTTTTCCGCATTATTACTCAGCACTGCTCTCTCCTTTGCATTCTGGCAGGGGGTACTGATGGTTACCGGTGGTTCCTTATTATGCTGGCTCGCCACCCGCCGGAAATAACATGAAAATGAAGCGGCGGATTTCCGGCGGAATATGCTAAATTAGCGCCATGCTATTATTGGTTGCTTTTCAGGAAATACGATGTCCAAAAAAACTTAAACATAAACTGGTTAATTTATTCTTACAGCTTTATACGCGCCGCCGTGATTTTTCGCACTCCGTCGCTGCCTTTAAACAGCTGGAGACTATCGACTTCCGGAATATTGTTATTTATTCGACAACAGCACTAGGGGATTTTCTGATGAATACCCCGGCGATTCATGAAGTCAGAAAACGTTTTCCTGATGCCAGAATTACCGTTGTTTCCGGCAATAAAATGGCACCTTATATCCGCACCGGTATCGGTAAAGACTGGGACGATGTGGTGTGCTGGAACAGCAAAGTCAATACCGTACTGAAACTGGTCAGGGATTTAAAAGCGCACGGAACACCGGATCTGGTTCTGATTATGCACTCACATAATCCGTATGATTATCTGAGTGCAGTCATGACCGGAGCGCCGTTTGTTTTTCGCTGTAATCATCCGACAAACCCGTATATGGAGCGCTGGCTGACAAACTCGACCCGCTTTGCACACCGCCATTCAGTACAGGTCCGCCTTGACCTGATCACACCGCTCGGCTGCCGGTTTACCGAAAAAAGTGTTGAGATGCGGGTACCGTGTGAGGTCACAAAAGTACCGTCACCGGTAAGACGGGTTGGTTTTCAGATGGGCGCTTCCAGTGAGGAACGACGCTGGACGGTTGAAAATTTTGTCACACTCGCACGCACTCTGCTTACCCGGTACCGTGACCTGAATATTGTTCTGGTCGGTGCGCCGAATGAAATTCACCTGTCCGATGAATTTCTCAGTTTACTTGAGCCGGAATTTCACAGCCGGATTGAGCCATTGATTGGTAAAACCACCGTCGAAGAATTAACACAGACTGTGAATAACCTTGATCTTTTGGTCACAAATGACACCGGAACCATGCATCTGGCATTTGCGTTAAAAGTCCCCAGTGTCAGCATGCATGTCAGCACCTGCCCGCAATTCACCGGCCCTTATCAGGACTATGAATTGCATGAAATTATTTCCGGGTTTGCCTCAAAATTACTGCTGGAAGAGGGAGAGCATGAAATGGCCTCAATTTCTGCGGATACGGTAATTGAAGCAACCGTTAAGTCATTATCCGCGCGGGGAATATTGCCGGTATCAGAGGAATAACGCTGCGGAATAATCCTGAGTAAAAGCACGGTCTCACACCCGGCCGCAAAATACAGTAGACTGACAGAAAAAGGAGGATCTATGTCAGAGAATATGCAGAAGCCGAAAATGACACAGGAAGAAGAGGACGAAATTGAGTCCCTGACAAAAAGCCTTGTCATGCGGGATAAGATGAAACTGCCGAGAATTGACAGAGAAGTCGGGCAGCAGCGCCCTGAACGTTTGCGCCCCTGGTTCCGGGAACGTCTTAAATTCCACCGCGATGCCGCAAGAAACAGTTAACCGTAAAACAGAGCCTGCCGGCAGCAGATAAACCGGCAGGCTGAAAAGGGTTATTTTGCCATTTCAATAATTTCTTTTGCTGTTTTACCCTGTAATTTTTCTTTCAGCAACGCCATCATTTTTTCTTCATCACCACCGCTGGCAAAAGCCACCTGGAAGCTGATTTTAGTAATAGCGCCTTTCAGCTCACGGGATTGCTCCGGGCTCAGATCTTTTTCCATTTTTGCAATGGATTCCTGTGCTGCCTGCTGAGAAGACATATCCAGTGTTGCATCACCACAAGCGGTAAGAGCAAAAGAGAGCGCGATAACTGCCAGTAATTTTTTCATTTTCCACCTCGTTAATAATATCTGCGGTATTTTACATTGCCGGACAGATAAAACCATGTTTATTACAGGCAGAATTAACCGTTTATTTATACAGTTATAACCACGTTTGCCCCGTCCTGTGAAAACAGGAAATTTATTTGTTATTGTAAATCAGCTGTTTTTCAGTACCGGTGCCGATATAATACTTCCGTCTGCGAAATACACGGAAAAGCTATGTTTAACGAACGCGTTGTTGATGAAATTTTAAACTGGATAGAAAATAATCTTGAGTCTGATCTTTCATTAGAGGCCGTTGCCGGGAAAGCCGGATATTCCAAATGGCATTTTCAGCGTATTTTCAAACAACAGACCGGCTATACCCTGGCAAATTATGTCCGTGCACGGCGTTTATCCTGTGCGGCCATCGCCCTGCGCCTGCTGCCGCTCAACCTGATGCATTTATCCATGAAATAAAATACAAACAGCACATTTCTTTATTAATCAATTAATTAAAATAAAGATACGAATACATTACTGGAATTATGAGCGCACATATGTACAAACAAATCATGCACTATGACGCACTAAAACCCACCACATGAGCTCACATATCTGATGATTGCTAGTGACTGTTATTGACATTTATCAGCTATGCGTCTAAATTTTACTGTATATTTAACCAGTAGATTAAGAGGTGCTCACATGCTCCGTATTGAAGTTATTTTCAGCGGCAACCAAAAAGAGATGGTGCCTCCTGGCACATTTGAAGCACTGGAAAAGGAAATAGACCGAAAGCTACGGGCTCAGTATCCGGATATGAACGTCCGTATTGCGTGGGGAACCAATGCGGCAATGTCAGTAACCGGCGGGAAAAATGATAAGGACAATAAAAAAATAAAAGAGATACTGCAGGAGATTTTTGAGGATGGCAGTTGGGTGCCGGAAATGGAAGGTGCCTCTGATGATGCGGAATATTTTGATAAATAACACTATTGCATTCATATTTTGTTACACATTTCAGAAAAGGAGATTATAATAAAAAAATTATCTATCTGATCTCTATAACAATGACGAATACAAAAAACAGCGTGAACACCAACATAGGTCGTAAAATTAAAGATGCGCGAATATCTGCCGGAATGTCCGGGAATGACCTTGCCATAAAGATTGGTGTCTCACAGCAACAGGTATCGCGCTATGAATCCGGACAAACGCCAATGACCATAAACACGGTTATAATGATTGCTCATGTGCTTAATGTCTCTGTAAATGAATTACTGAGTGATTACCTTTCCTCAGAGTACAGTGACATCATGCTTTTAATGAGCAATCGTAATACAGAAAAATAGCCGCGCCGGATATCCACCAGCGCGGCTTTGTTTTATTCCTCTGCTGCTTCCTGCGCTTCACGCTCTGCCTGCTCGCGCTCCATCTGTTCAGCCAGTTCACGCTGCTTCACATTCCACACAGAGCCCTGCGGCATTTCCACACGAACATCGAGGCGGGTGGATTCCGGCAGGTCACACGGTTCGCCGTCCTGATAGAAAATACGCTCACCTTCCGGGGTGATCTCTTTCAGCCGCCAGTTCTGGAAACGTTCCGGCAAATGCGCATGCTGACGGTGACAGGTTTCAATAATCAGGCTGCCGTCACTCTGCACCCTGTCATCTATATAAACCAGCTCAAGGCCGTTATTATCTTTCGGTACCGAAATACCACCGTTTACACCCCATGCGCCATCTGAGTTATAACCAAGAATGCCGGTAATATGATATTGGCCGGTGCCGGTACGGCGGACTTCCGCGCCTTCGGATTCGTCGTTGGCATCAAAGGTACCGTCTGGGTGGATTTGGATAATCGGGGATGAACGCTTTATAAAACCATTACCATCTACTACTGTATTTAGCGTGCCCCATAAATCGTTCCATCGACGATTACCATTGTTATTTACCATGAAAATAACATTACCGGTGCCACAATTAACAAAGAAACGTGCCCACGTCGCAGGATCGTATTGCAGGTTAAATCCACACCCCCAACCAGAAAAATAATTATCATTGCCATGTGAGGCATCACCTCCCCCCTGACGAAAAGCTCCACTCCCGCGGCTATCTAATTGCGGATTAGTCCATGTACGTAGCGTTGATCCAATTCCGTAATCGCTAACCCATTCTTTGACAGCTAATGTTCCGCCCCAATCTCCGTCAAAAGAGTAATATTTCCAGTTTGCTGCCCCATTGGACATTATCTTAGCTACAGAAATTACGGGGTTGTTTACACCTTTACGGGCTTCAAATTGCACAACTGATCCTGACCCGGAATCTACAGTAGATTCCCGTACGCCCATAAACTGCTGGGCATATATTGCGCCTACTCCTGATAAGTCCCCACCTTGCTTTGGCCTAAAGTTAGTAAGTATTGTAGAATTATTAACCCAGTCCTTTACTGCTTTTTGGCTCATAACATCCGTTTTGGACTCGCCTGTTTCTTGTACTACTTTCGGTATTTTGCTGATAGCCTCACTCAGTGCTTTAATACTATCCAGCGTCACCTTCTGGCCGTTCGGCAGCTCAATTTCCACCTGGCCGGTGTCTGTCATCCACTGCTGCATGGCCTGGAGAAAATACACAATATAGCCCTGATTGGCTGACATGGTACGGGCCGCATCTGAAATGGTGTCCGGTACTGTGGTGGCGATAGAGTATTTCGCGCCGCTGAGCGTTACCGGGGCATTGAATGACAACACCAGTTCGGTATCACTGTTTACCGCTCGGATCATCATACTGACAGGCGTCGCGCCGTTCTCGATGCTGATAAGCTGGCCGGGTGCCACACCGTGAATGTTCTTTTTCCACTGCGTGCCGGTGCCGGTCACAATCGGTGAACTGACTTTAATAGCTATGGTGCCGTCTGTATAAATCATGGGGATTCCTTAAATTTCGGACATAAAAAAACCGCCGGAGCGGTTATTTGAGATTATTCGTAAATGGCGCTGTCTATGTACGGAATATCACCGGTATACCCCCATGCGCCGGAGCCACCGCCCCTGCCTACGATCAGCCATAATTGTTCTGTTCTGCCGTTCATGGCAGAAGCAGTCATGTGAAATTTCACCAAAAAATCACGGTCGATTGAAGGTACGTACAGTGAGGCATGACCCAGTGAGCGCATCATTACCGCACAGGTCGCTGTTTTTAACGTGTGTGGGCTGCCGGGGTCTGACGGGATATATCCGGCTATTTGCAGAGGTTTTTGCCAGCCACACCAGCTGACTTTCCCGTTTTCATCATAAAATCGCGCGCCCCATTTCTGAGATCCGTATTTACGCTCTACCCACCATCCGGGCATAAAGACATAGACAACAGATTTATTACCGGATGCTGTGATCACATGATTAGGAGCATTATTCTGGTTATAGTAATTCCCGACAGATAATTCACCGAGCGGAATATTGCTGACTTGCGGATCACGGTGTATATAGGAGCTGATAACAAAAAATAATGGCTGTGGATCTGCGCTAACCGATACCCCCGTATCTGTTTTTGTTTCTCCGGCCGCTCCCGCTCCGACATTATATTTCGCATAGAAAACATAACATTCACCATTCGGGGTAAACATAGTTTTGCCGGTTTCATCGCGTACCGAAAAACCGAATGTCATATTGCCCCCAGAGAAAACACAATCATCACCTTCAGCGGAGACTGAATTGCAGACCACGCTACCGTGTTCCCAGATACCGTCATATTAAAAGCACCCCATATCCCCGTTGTGGGGAATGCATATAACTTACTCCCTGGTGGCATTTCATAGGTTTTGGAGCCACTGCCGGTTATTGTCAGTATTGGTTGTACAAAATTCGATACCATGTGCACGGTATCGCGCCCCAGGTCATCAAAAGCCCTTATTCCGAATGCCGACATTCCATTCCCTCCAGTACTTTTTCCGGGATCCAGCCGCCGGAGAATTTAACCCCGTTCAGGCCGGATTGTTTATACCAGATGGTGTTCTGGTGCCGTTTGTTGTCGTTTTTCTTTTTTACCAGGTGCAGTTTGTGAACCGGGTTCGGGAAGGTGGCCTCCCGGTACCACGCTACGCAATCCACATCCGTAATCACCGGCGTACTGACAGCGCATCCGGCGGCAGACAAGACAACCACAGATAAAATAAGCAATTTATATTTCATGATACTCACCCTGTTAATCTTCCGATTTCGACCCGCAGGCGACCTTTTTCATCCCACACGCGGATTTGGTCATTCTTAATTTCCATTCGGCCACCAGAAGCATCAGACCCATTTATTTCTGTTTTTCCGGTTTTCGCATCAATCAGGAATCCGGCTTTACCCGGTACATAGTTCTCCGACTGCATTTTGTCAGTAACGACAACTTCATTAAGCCAGGCTTGGTTGATAAATGCCTCGCGCATGAAGATCTGCCCGCCCTCCATGTACATAAACAGATCCATCGACTTACTGGATGGGTTATAAAATGCAAACTTCTGAGCGTTAAAGCCGATAAGCGTGTTCACCTCCCCGCCTTTCAGCTCGGCCCCGATAACCATGCCGGCGGAATAGTCCTCACCGTTGTAATGGATCCGGACTTTCATATCGTGAACAACGGATGCTTCACCGGCGGCCATGTCCCACTGCGCGCGGATGGAGTTCTGCGCCATGGCGAAACTGTCGTCTGCAGTCACCTTAACCGCGTCCAGTTTCTCTGCAAGTGCCTTCGTTTCCGTGACTGTGTAGTTGCGGACTTCGATAATTTCTGCTTTCATCGCGCCGTTTTCGCGCTGCCAGTAGCCCCACTGGCCGTAAGCGTTGTTGGCGTTGTTGATGATGGCCTCAAAATTATCATCCGCCTGTGATTGCAGGTCTTTGATGATTTGTGAGTCACCCAGCCCGGCGGCCACCTCGTCAATAATGGTTGATGCATCGAACTCGGCCACGCCGCGCACAAACTCAGTCCAGGGTGACTGATTGCCGGTTTTATCTACCAGCCGGGCACGGAAATAAAACGCGGTACCGGCGGCCAGACCGGCCAGTTCGTGAGAGCGGGACGGGTACGGCACATCAGCCAGCAGTAACAGATTCTGACCATCGTTGGTTTTGCTGTACTGAATTTCAGTTTTCAGGGTATCTTCCGTAAATTTCCCGAATTCCCAGTTCAGTTTGATCCCGAATACCAGCGTGGACGCCCGGAAGTTCAGCGGTATCGGCGGATCACCCACCTTGCCGGTCAGCCGGGTTTCCTCTGAATACCCCCAGCCGCTGGAAATTTCCGCTGCGTTAATCGCTCTGACCCGCACCAGATAGCGTCCGGAATAGACCCCAGGCACGTCAAACGAGGTGGTGGCATTACGCGGCACATTGATCCAGTTGCCATCGTCACGCCGCCACTGCGCCTCGTAGGCAATCGCGTTCTCCGCCGGTGACCAGGTAACCTGCATGGTTTCAATGCTGATCCCCTGATTCACCACAGAGTAAGAGCTGACAGTGATGTCTTTCGGCGGAAACTGGTTGCCGGGCGGAATAACACTGATCGGACGCTCATCGAGTACCGCGCCGGTATCTATCCGGTCGTATTTGTCCGGATCATGCATGGCCGCCGATATCGTGAACGTGCCGTCATCATTCTCAGTCACGCTTACCACGCGATACTGCTGGGCGTACAGCTCATCTGATTCCGTTACCCAGACACATTCCGGTTCCGGCGTTTCGCTGTATTCCGTGGTAACGGTGATCACGTTATCCGTGACCATCTGAATGGTACGAGCCTGTGATTTACCGGACGGCAGGTTCAGCATCAGCCGGTCACCCGGAGCGGCATCCGGTTTGCGGTCGAGTGTGATACTCCGGCCATTCACCGCACTGACACGGCCGCCGGTCACTTTCCCGGACAGGTTTTCATCCGCCACCGCGATGATGTAGCCCGGCTGCGGAATATTGCCGTCCAGCCCCACGCCGAATGTCACCACGCGATCTTTGTTGTTGGTCAGAATGCCCCAGCGGCCTTTGCGGTTGGCCTCAGACTGCCGGGTACAACCGATTGCCGTCATTTCCAGCTGATTAAAGCCGAACCGGTAAACCAGTTCACTTTCAAACACCGGCTCCATCGCATCGGCATAGCCGTTTAACGGATCGGAGTACGACACCAGCGCGGAGGAGTAGCGGGCTTTACTGCTGCTGCCGGAATAGGTGAAACGACCGTCCAGCACGTTGGCTTTGGTGTAGCTGTAATCAATATCACGCGGCATATCCGCCAGGGTGATAATCTGATTGCCGCCCCAGTAGGTCATGCCCCGGAAGATAGCGGCAAAGTCACGCAGTACGGTATAGGCTTCATTGCGATCCTGGACATACACATCACAGATATGGCGCGGCTCAGTACCGCTGCCTCCCTTACCGTCCGGTACCGGCTGGTCACAATACTGCGCAACACGGTACAGTTCCCATTTATCGATATTCTGCATTTTGATGCGGTCGCCGAGGCCGAATCGATCGGAAATCACGATATCGTAAAATACCCAGGCCGGGTTATTGGTCCATGCCCATTTAAACGAACCATCCCAGGTACCGGAATATGTCCGGCGTTCAGGATCATAGTTTGACGGTATGCGGATAACCCGCATCTTCGGTTCACAGGTGACCTGCGGGATCGAGCCGTTAAACTGCTTTGAGTCAAACTCAATATACAGCAGCGCGGTGTGCGGATAGGTCAGTTTGGCATCGATCACCTCGGTGTAACTCTGCAGCACCAGGGTGTCACCAATTTTTGCGCTATTGGCATCTTCAGTTATTTTCCGCACCCGCAGTGTCCAGGATGTGGCTGACTGCGGCAGGTCAATACGATGAGTCCGCTCATAGCCTGAGGTGGTTTTACCCTTTACACGGCCATCAATAACGGTTTTCCAGCTCCCGCCGTCAGTCTGCAGATCAATAGCGTATTTCACCTCGTTGCCGACCATATCCCCGTTATCCTCCTGGCGGAACAGGGACGGCCATTTCAGGCGGACGCGGACCGCAGACAGCTGCGGGTTGGTAAACGCATGCGCCCACGGTGTGCTGCTCTGCACGGTGGTGCCAACCGTAATTTCATTCTCCGCCGCCGGCATTCCCTGAATATAGGTTTGCGCCTGGGTGCCCGGGCGGTATTCCCACACCACGCCGGGAAAGTTTTCAGAGCCATCAGCATTCAGCAACGGCGTACCGTCCAGAAAGATATTCTTCCCGGTCAGTTCCCCGGCAAATTCCCCCTCACCGAGGGCGATCAGCAATTTTGCTTTGGCTACGGACTGTAAATCATCCGGTTGTTCGACGGGCGTGCGCGGGCTGCCGCCGCCACCTTTGCGGCCTGTGATTTGTGTCATTGTGGGATTCCTGCTGAAAAACTGAAGGGAAAATTACTGCTGATCTTCGACGTAAATTCCGGCTGAGATAACAGCTCCGCCGATGCGGCGCTTACCGTAACCGATCGGTACCGGGTAGCCCTGGGAAACGGTATTCGTCGGGGCACCGAACGCATAGGACGGTTTATTTTCGCCCTGGTCTTTCATGGCTATACCGTTTGGCTGCGGGGACAGCATCTGGATAATGCCACCCAGAGCCATAGCCGACCCCATGCTGTAAAGAAATGGGGACGCAAAAGCCAGTGGGGTAAAGCTTAATCCAAACCCAACGGCCACCAGCACTGCACCGAAAATAGTCTGGAATAATCCGCCCCGCTTGCTTCCGATAACCACTGGTATAATTTTGATCACATCATCAGTAGCCGGAAATCCCAGATCATCTTCACCGATATTTTTTTTACCTCGGAACAAAGCATAAGTCAGCCCGCGCGATCTACTGGTATTCAGGAATTGTTCAAAACCAGGAATAGTGCAACATAGCGCCCGAATAGCTTCTGATGTAGTGCTTATTAAACGCTGATGCGTTTTGCCAAAAGTTTTACCTAACACACCACCCAGTTCTATTTTCACCATGATCTCTTGTGACATATTTACCCCATAAAAAAACCCGCACTTAAGCGGGTTATTTGTTAATTTAGATTGTTATTTAATTTAACGTAGTTGGCTTTATATCCATATTCCCGTAGGCATCAGTGAAAATTCTGTAAAATTTACTTTCACCCGCTTTCACTGATATATCTCTTTCCTCACGCATTCCACCAAAAGAACACAGCCCCTTTCCATCCAAGGCAGCACCAACAATCCGCTCTCCTGGTGGTACATAAAACTCAGCCTTCTCACCGGTATCTAATCTGGCAACAGATTTACCATCGATAAAAACTGTTGCGTAACATGCTCCCCCGGTATTTCCGGAATCTCTCACTATAGTGACTTTCGCGGAATCATTATTCTTTTGCTGTAATCCTGTCACTCTATCCTGAGGGGCAAATTTTGCATTTTGAGGAGATACTTGCGTTGTGGCACAGCCAGAAATAAATAATATCGCCAAGAGCGTAATAACCTTTTTCACAAATTCCCCCTAATATATTTTATATGCTGCAAAAATATCGAGATATAAGGGTAGCTACCAGTGTTCATTTTGTCATGTGTAATTTATGTCTCAGCACCATAACTGTGCGATCACGCCAATAACCGCCATACGGCACCCGCTGGCTTAAATGCCCGTATAAATGATGCAGCAGCATATTATCAGCCAGCAGAATACCGGCATGATTGGCGACCGGTGCCTGTACCTGCATCACGATGACATCACTGGGTTGCGGATCATCAACCTGAATAAATCCAGCCTCCTGCCAGTTATCGGCGTAACGGTTTTCACCCTGCTCCCACCAGAGATAATCTACCCGGTAATCCGGCAGTTCAATGCCGCGCTCCTGCCGGAACCAGCTCATGACCAATCCCCAGCAGTCCGTAAACCCAAGCACAAACGGCCGACCGAGTAATGGTAATTCGCCGCGCGGCTGAACAGTCCGCAGATCCCCCTCCGGCCAGCTGACGATGTACCACGGCACGCCAAGGGCATCACACTGTGCTTTATCCAGTTCTGACGGCTGAGTGGTGGCATCCGGGTGACTGTGTACAATACCGGTCACCGTACCCCAATCCTCAGCAACGGCGTAATCCTCCGGCGATAATACAAAATGCTCTTCCGGCGTGACCGCGACATTGCGGCAGGGAAAATATTTCACAACACGGGATTTTTGCGCGATCACCCCGCAGCACTCGCGGGGGTATTCACGTTCTGCGTGTGCAAAAATAGCTGCCTGAATGTTTTTACGCATCATTATTTCCTCAGTAATGAGGTTCCCGGAAAGCCGCCAAACGGGATCGGGTTATTTTTACCGAAACGCGGGAAGCAGCCGGTATTCAGCATGCCGCTGCACTGATCCTGTGCCGGGTCATCCACACGGTTGCCGTGTTTGTCGAAATACCCGTTCTGCCCGGCATAATCACAACCGTCACCGGATTTGTATTTGCCGCGTATGCACCAGGTACACATTGAATGCAGCTGTCTGGTGGGGATCAGCACCCCCTGTAAATCCATCGGACTGGCTAAATCAAACTCGATAACTTCGTTAGTTTCCGATGATTTACTGTCGATATAAAAGACCGAGACTTTTTCCTGGGTCGGATCTGCTGACGGGTTACCGTCCGAAAAGTTTGCCGCATCCAGATAGTGAGCCAGAGTATCGTGTATCGTGACTTTCGCTTTCAGCATGTCATCGTAGGCCAGACACAGTGCAGTGATTGACCCATCAAGGTTGGCCACGGATAACTTCGGTTGTGCGCCGGATCCGGTGGTGGATGCCTCAATCCCGTCAATCAGCACCGGCCACGCACGGTACTCTTCGCCCTGCCACCAGATGGATTTCGCCGGTAATTTTTCCGGATCACCACCAGCGGCAGTAATCTCTGCCTCAGTGTGAGGAATATTGTATGCATGGAACCGCAAAACATCCGGCACACCGAACGCGGTACCGTCAACCTCAAAAAGCCGGACGGTATTACCCGGTTCCAGCTTCTGGTAATCGTTTGTGATCATGGTTTAAATGCCTGGGTAAAGGTGAGAGATAGTGAATAGTTGTCGCCGCCGAGCGGGGTAAGTTTATGCTCGGTACACCGGTATAACCCCACAGGTTCAAGCGGGGGTTTCCACTGAAAAGCCTTTATGCCGCCGTGAAGATCGATAAACTGACGGATAGCCGTGATGTACTCCCCGCGACCGGTAAATTCCAGTGACCACTTCTGGCTGCGGGCGTTGATACCGTCACCGGATACCTGCTCATAACCATCACCGAACTTCGCCCTGCGGGTTTTATAGGTGATGTCCTCCGTGGGATTAACACGGGGACACCAGGTGAATGTTTCGATCATCTTTTCCCCTTAGTCAGATTCCAGACTGCTCCGCCGGGGCGGGTATCCTTGTCCATTAGTACGCGGAAACGTTGATCGACGAATGCGGCAATTTCATTACCAAACTGCTCATAACCAGCCGACGATTGCGTCTGGCTGCTGCCGTTACTGTCGATGGTAATAAACACCTGTGGTGCTGCTGAACCGCTGTTCTGATTTCCGCCGAGCGCCCGGACACCGAGAGAGCCATCCGCCGCCCGGGTCAGCGGCATAATCGCTTCCGGCCCGGCCTCACCCATCAGCCCGGCACCTTTGGCAAACGCAAAATAAGTCGGGGTGCTGACTATCTGATTACTGTACGCACTCAGGCCAGGAGAATCATATACCCCGCCTTTGGCATTTGCTGCGGCACCTCCCAGGAAGTCACCGACAGCACCAATCCAGCCACCGGCATCTGACATGGATTTCAGGCTGTTCACGATGGCAGCGTTGACCAGTATTTTCTGGATGGATTTAAGGACATCTATTGACCAGTCGCGCCAGCTGGCTTTATTTCCGTTCAGCATGTCAGTGATGTTATTCACCATACCGCCCATGGCGCTCTGCACTGCTGATGCGGTTTGCTCCGCATAATCTCCGGCCTCAGCAACCCAGTCTTCCATCCCCCGGGTCACCCCGCTGGTCCAGTCAGACTGAACCTCCTTTATTTTCTGATATTTCAGGTTGAGCGCGTCAATCTCCCGGTTATAAGCTTCGGTCGCACTTTTTCCCTGACCCGATTTGGCATAAACACGATCAATCTGCTGACGCTCATCGTAAAGACTGCGCCGGTTTCTGCCCATTCCCCGGGTTTTATCAATTTGCTCCGCTTCGTCACTGAATTTCCGGGCACCGTCACGCATCGCTTTCAGCGCATCATCCATTTCACGCTGCTTTCTGACCGCCTCATCGGCCTTTTGTGTCCACTCCGCCAGGGCAACAGAGGATGCGCGGATCGCTTTTCGCTGCTCATCCGTCCATTTTGCGCCGGACTCATGTGCTGCGGCATAAAGATCTGCGGCTTTTTCTCCCTGCGTGGCCCTGACTTTCTGAACCTCCGTGGCCACACTCAGATCCGCCATTTTGCGGGCATACTGCTCCGCCTGACGTTCCGCTTCTTTCTGCTCTTTGTTGAAGGCGCTCTGGGCGCTTTTACCCTCTCTTAATTCTTTGTTCTGTTTTTCCAGATTCCGGTAAGCGGCAACCTGGTTATCTATATATCTCTGCCGGTTATCGCGATGGGCACTGTCATCAGTCAGCCCCTGATCATCCGCAGCGAACTCAGCCTGACGGATAACACGGGCTTCCCCGGTCAGTGCGGACAGCTCTTTGTCCCGCTCTGATTTTTGAATGAAATCCTGCTGTTTTTCACTGAGCGGTGCAGCCGGGATGCGCATCGGGCTGTTAACCAGTGCCTGGCGATTGGTCAGGATCTGGTTGCCGATGGACATAATACGGTTAAACTCGGTGTGCTCAGCATTTACCATCAGCAAAGAATTGCGCATATTGGCCTGCGCCAGAATCTGCTGACGGATCAGAAAATCACGCTGACTTTCAACCGCTTTCAGTGCTGACTGAATCTCTTCCGATTTTTTGCTCAGCTCATTAAGTCTGCTCTGTTCAACCGAAAGCTCATCCTGCGCAGCCGCCAGGGATTTAACCGCATCTTCCTGACTGATCAGATGGTTAATCAGATAGCCGTTGATGCTGGGGCCGGGTGAGGCCAGCATCTGCTGATATCCTGCTATCGCTGATTTTAATCCCTCGACTTTCTGACGCTGCTCATCAACCAGTTTATTTTGCGCCGCCAGCGATTCTTTGGTTTTACCGGAGTTATCAGCGGTTTCCGGCAGCGTCATTTTATTAAGATTGGCACGAACCTGGTCAATGGTGGCGGCGTATTCAAGTGCGGACTGTCTTGCCTGCTCCTGCTTCTGGTACATGGTGTACCAGGCACCGGCCCCCAGCATCACCAGCCCCGGAATACCGCCGACCAGCCCCAGCGCACCACCAAGAAGACGTGAACCGACAGAGGTGACGTTATTCAGGTTATTTTGCGCGATATTTCGGGCATTTATATTGCGTGCAACGGAGGCCTGTACAGCGGCCAGCCGCTTTTCTGCGCCTGCCTGTGCATCGGTTCCGTGTGCAGCAGCCAGGGATTTTTGTGCCCGGTATTCTGCTGCACGCGCTCTCGCCACAGCAATTTGTGTTCCGCGCAGCTGGGCCTGCGCAAGAGCGACCTCGCCTTTTGCGGCACTGGCCACCCCGATGGTTGCTTTGGTCACACTGGCGGTCAGCCCGCCGAAATACCTCGCAAGGCCAACCCCGACCAGCGCACCGGCAACGGTGGCAATAGTGTCTATATTTCCCGCAATACCATTCAGTGCGCCGGTCAGCGTGCTGGTTGCGCCCGATGCCTCATTAGCCCCGCCAACCCATGCCATGAAGGCGTTTTCAATTTTCTGGGATGCGCCGCTGACAGTCTGCGGTAATTGCTCAAATTCTTTTCTGAGCTGTTCAGTGCTGGTCAGAATTGGCACTATCTTGTCAATGGTGAGCTTACCGCTCTGTGACATTTCACGCAGACCGCCGATGGTCGTTCCCATCCCGTCCGCCAGCAGTTTTGCCAGTCGTCCGCCGTTCTCCATCACCGCGTTAAATTCTTCACCACGCAGAACACCGGATCCGAGAGCCTGACTCAGCTGTGTAATAACAGAGCTGGCTTCTTCAGTGCTTGCACCGGACAGCTTCAGTGAGGTTGCGATGGTTTCAGTGACTTTTGCCACATCCCCCGAGGCATAACCCGCATCACGCATCGACTGTGCAATACGGGCGTACAGGTTGGTATTTGCCGCCAGTGATGTGCCGGTACGCTGACTTAACGACATCAGCTCCTGCTGAGCCCGGCTGAAATCCTCCGCAGACACAGAGGCCAGTTTCAGGCGACCGCTTAACTGGCTCCAGGTATCGGCATAACTGATAAGCTGCTGCGTGGCAAAAGCACCGGCCATAGCCCCCATTACGCCGGTTACTGTCGATTTTATTGATGACAGTTCATTATTCAGCTCACTGATTGCCCGTTTCGTTTCGCGTGATGCTGATGCTGCTTTGCGGCCGCCCTGCTCCAGCGTCCGGTAATAGTTCTCCCCCATCCGTGAGGCGCGGGCTATTTCAGACTGAAACGAGGATGAATTAGCCGATATTTTAATAATAAGCTCACGAAGCTTCGCCATTACTCCCCCGTTCAGAAAATAAAATCAATGTTCAGAAATAGATCCGAGAAACTCTTCCAGACTGTCACCGGCCGGTCGCTCATCCTGAGCGCCCCATTTCAGCATCGCATCATTCAGGCTGAGTTTGCCGCCCTGTGCGCCGTACAGTGATGAGACAATATGGGCCGTCTGTATATCACTGCGGATGTCACCGATCGGACTGAGGCGGTCAAAGGCCATCCACATGGTCAGCTCACCGGCGCTCATCGTTCTGGTCAGCTCATCCACTGTGCGCCCCATCCGGAGCGCCAGTGTCATCAGAAAAAACATCCCGGGCTGTGCTACTTTTTTTCCGCTTCATCCGGCGTGGTCATCAGGTCAAGTGCCTGTTTCAGCAAACGGGCATGAACCGGCCCGTAAACAGCCATCACTGTTTCCGTGTCGTCATCACTGAACACCCGCTCTTTATCTTCATCCAGCAGCACGTCAGAAAACATCACCACATCTGCACGCAGATTACGCTGCGCCTGTTCTGCCTCTGGCAATTTTTCATCACCGTCTGCGCCGGTATTCATCAGCTCACGCCACCTGAGCCAGGCTGCCGAAGACGGTTCCCGCAGAATAACGGCGACACCGTTCCATTCAGGTACCTTCACCATTTTTGAGCGGAAGGCGTTTTTTGGACTGAGTGCCAGTTCTTTTAATGACAGTTTCGGATTCGCCACGGCTTATTCCCCCTTTCCCGGCTCAGTTACCGTCCCGTTTTTCAGCGGAACAGGCTTACCTTTCATACGCAGCGTGAAAGACGCAGTGACTACCCCGCTGGTTGCCACACTCCAGCTGTTCTGACGGACTTCCGCCAGGAAGGCATAACCATTACCTGACGGAAACTCCACTTTGAACGCATGGATCGTGTCATTGTCATAGGCAGCACGCAGCGCTTCCTGCCCCTCATCCGGTGACCAGTTACCGGAGATCGTGACCTCCCCCGGGGATGCCAGGCCATTAGTCATTTCCTGCTCAGTCGAACACAGAGTGGTGACATCAATGTCCGATTTCTGTCCGCCGGTATAACCGATCTCTTTGGCCGCACAGGCCAGCGGCAGAAACTCAGCAGATACGGGATTTACTTCTGTTGCCGGCAGTTTTGAAATACTGATTTTCGTGCCCTGTGTTTTTTCATATTTGCTAGACATAGTTATTTTCCTGTAAGCATAAAAAAAGCTGCCGCAGCAGCTTGTTGTTCAAGATTACGTCATTGCCAGACCTGACACTCCAGCGTGGCCCGGTAAAGCGCGGTATCGGCTTCATACCCCTGCTTCTCTGTGAACTCCGCCGGTGAAAGCGGAGAAATAGCAACAACCGACAATTCCCGGATCCGGCGGGCTTCATCGATGGTTTTTGCATAGACATCAATCTGAATATTGCTCATCGTCTCAGCCCGACCGCACAGCACATCACCGCCGACATCATAAAGTGAAAAAATACACCACGGTGGCTGAATTTTGGGCTCATCCTGCGGAGCCACATACGGGAAAACCCTGCCCGGCAGCACCGGGGCAAGCAAAGAAAACAAATCAGATTCTTTCATCCGCTCAGCACCTTATCGATAGCCTGACTGAGTTTTCTCAGCGCCAGATCCGCGGCCTCATCCGCCTTACCGTCAAATGCCGGGCGGATAAACGGTTGCGGTGCCATTTTTGATGTACCGTTTTCCAGAAAACGCCAGTAAAACGCATTACGCGGATCATCCGTTTTCAGTGTGTTGTCACTGTTGGTTCCTGCGGCATTAGTTCCCCGGATGTACACACCGGAGACAATCTCACCTTTATAACGGCTCCGCTGACCGCCGGTAACGATATTACGCACCAGTTTTCCGGTCCTGACCGGAGCACTCTGCCGGACCTCATCCCGCAGCATATCCGCTGCGGCTTTTGTGGCTTCCCGCAATACCCTGGTATTTTCAGCCCGGCTGAGTAATTCCAGATCACGGGACAGTTCAGCAAAACCGGACAAATCCAGCCCCATATCAGCCATCTTTCACCCCCTGTTTACACAGCAGTTCCAGCCGGGTAAATTTCACATCCGGGATCACGGCCTGAATATCGTAGACCTGACCGCGATATACCATCCGGCATGCAGGATGAATATCCGGCCGGTACCGCATCCACACACGGACAGTGATTTCTGACATTTCTGCTCCGGCAGTGATAAGCTCGCGTCCGCTGATGGGTTTAACTTCTGCCCAGGTTACAGCAACAGGAAGCCACTGATTTTCACGTTGCCCGGACGGCAACGTTACCCGCTCAGCACGCTGAAATGTGACCCGGTGCCTTAATCTCCCGGCTTTTAACCCGCTCATTCCAGGTACCTCACATAAGGTTGAAGCAGCATATCAACCGCCAGCGGTAACACTGTGACAGATTCACCGGTTACAACTGATTCACGGTTTGCATACCAGTTACCCACCAGCAGGAGCATAGCGACTTCAATATCGCCGCTATAAATCAGAGTGGTTTCCGGATCGGTGTTTTCATCAGAATCCGTGATTAAAGTACGCCGGGTGTGATTTTCTATCAGTCGACCGGCGGCAATAATGTAAGATTTCAGTAACTCATCTTCATCATGGAAATCCGGGTCCAGCCTCACCTGTTGTTTAGCACGTTCCAGAGAAAGCATTATTTCCCCTTAGCACCACGCTTGGATTCAGGTTCAGCTGGTTTTTCCGGCTCTGGCTCTGGCTCTGGCTCTGGCTCTGGCTCTGGCTCTGGCTCTGGCTCTGGCTCTG
>ERZ894236.759-NODE-759-length-32536-cov-26.3276_pt1 | contig 32536 bp, 27 predicted proteins | sample MGYA00380297_ERZ894236 | MGnify/ENA primary metagenome ERZ894236 (study PRJEB32331, sample SAMN06328420) | human gut metagenome | biome: human gut microbiome; feature: stool | host: Homo sapiens | collected 2014-08-04 ... | reverse complement strand
GCTTTCCTCTTTCAGAGTCAACCCTGAATTTCAGGATTTTTCTCTTCAACCGAACTGGCTGTTTGTGTGAAGTGATTCACATCCGCCGTGTCAGTGGGAGCGCATTATAGGGAGTTCGCCGGAAGTAGCAAGCGTTAAAATAGAAAAATCTTATCGACCGCTCATTATTTGAACTTTTCGCTTATTCATCTTCTTACCATTCAAGGCGCCATCCCAGTGTTCATGCGGCCTGCAGCGCCGTTTACGCTAAGATCGTTTTTTGGCAAAAATGTGATTTTTCTCTCTTACCCAACGCCATTATCGCGCCGATGGTGAATTAAGCACCACTCTTGACCCACGACAAAGCGCCCACCTGGCCCCCGTTTCTATAATCAGGCCCGTTTCTTCTTACTGGTAATAATCGATGGCTTATCAACTCAACATTAACTGGCCCGAGTTTTTAGAGAAGTACTGGCAAAAACAGCCGGTGGTATTAAAAAACGCGTTTCCGGACTTCGTCGACCCGATTACTCCGGACGAGCTGGCCGGATTAGCCATGGAGCCGGAAGTCGACAGCCGGCTGGTCAGCCTGACCAATGGCAAATGGCAGGCCAGCAATGGTCCTTTTGAACATTTCGACGGGCTGGGCGAAACCGGCTGGTCGCTGCTGGCCCAGGCGGTAAACCACTGGCATATGCCCGCCGCCGAGCTGGTGCGCCCGTTCCGCGTACTGCCGGACTGGCGTCTGGACGACCTGATGATCTCCTTCTCCGTCCCCGGCGGCGGCGTCGGCCCGCATATCGATCAGTATGACGTCTTTATTATTCAGGGCATGGGCAGCCGCCGCTGGCGCGTGGGCGATAAGCTGCCGATGCGTCAGTTCTGCCCGCATCCGGCACTGCTGCACGTCGATCCGTTCCCGCCGATCATTGATGAAGATCTGCAGCCGGGCGATATCCTCTATATTCCACCAGGATTCCCGCACGATGGCGTGACCCACGAAACCGCACTGAACTACTCCGTCGGCTTCCGCGGGCCAAACGGTCGCGACCTGATCAGCAGCTTCGCCGACTATGTGCTGGAGAACGATCTTGGCGGCGAGCACTACAGCGATCCGGACCTCACCTGCCGCGAGCATCCGGGCCGGGTTGAGGAGTATGAACTCGAACGTCTGCGCACCATGATGATCGACATGATTCGCCAGCCGGAAGACTTCAAGCAGTGGTTCGGCAGTTTCGTGACCACCCCGCGTCACGAGCTGGATATTGCGCCGGCGGAACCACCGTATGAAGAAGAGGAAGTGGTCGATGCGCTGCTGGGCGGCGAAAAGCTTTCTCGTCTGAGCGGCCTGCGCGTTCTGCATATCGGCGACAGCTTCTTCGTGCATAGCGAACAGCTGGACACCACCGATGCCGAAGCGCTGGATGCGCTGTGCCGCTATACCTCATTAGGTCAGGAAGAGCTCGGCAGCGGCCTGCAGAATCCGGCGTTCGTGAGCGAACTGACGCGGCTGATTAATCAGGGCTACTGGTACTTCGAAGAGTAAGAGAGCGGCAATACTGCGGGCGGCCGCCTGGCGCTGCCCGCTGACTTTCAGCCGTTATTGCGTCTATTTCGGCAGCACCACAATAAACCGCGTCGAGCGCCGATCGGACTGCACCGCTACGCTGCCGTGGTGGGCGCTGACGATGGATTTCACAATCGCCAGGCCGATACCGCTGCCCTCGCCTTTGCGCTGACGCGAGGGGTCGACGCGATAGAAACGGTCAAACAGCCGCGGAAGATGCTCGGCGGCAATCGGTATACCGGGATTCTCCACCACCAGACGGATCGTCTCGGCGCTTTCGCTCAACTGGATGGTCACCGCCTGGCCGGCCGGCGTGTAGCGGATCGCATTCGACAGCAGGTTGCTGATCGCTCGCCGCAGCATCAGCGGATCGCCCATCACCCGGCAGTGGCTGCCGACAAAGCGCAGCGCCACCGCCTTCTCTTCCGCCCACGCTTCAAAGAACTCAAACACCTTATGCACTTCCTCGGCCAGATCCAGCGCCTGTTGCTCAGGGATCAGCTGGTTATTATCCGCCTGGGCGAGGAACAGCATATCGCTGACCATCCGCGACATCCGCGAGAACTCTTCGAGATTGGAATACAACACCTCTTCCAGCTCCTGCTGGCTGCGGCTCTGGCTTAAGGCGATTTCAGTTTGCGTCACCAGGTTAGTAATCGGCGTGCGGATTTCATGGGCGATATCGGCGGAGAAGTTGGACTGGCGGGTAAAGACATCCTCTATGCGCTCCAGCATATGGTTAAACGACAGCGCCAGCCGTTCCAGCTCGATAGGCACGGCCTGCGGGTCAAGGCGCACGTCGAGATCCCGCGAGGTAATATTCTGGATCTGGCGACTGATCTGGCGGATGGGCTTATGCCCCTGATAGACCACAAACAGCACGATGGCGATGATCAGCAAACTGATTATCGTCGCCGCGGAAATCAGCTTCGCTTTCAGCTCGTTAATATAGTGCAGGTGAAAATCGATGGATAAGGCCATCAGCAGGTGGTACGCCGGTTTGCCGTCCGCCTGCTTGCCCAGCGGCAGCATGATCAGCCGCCAGGCGCGGGTCTCCATTGGATGATTATCATGAACCATCTTCCGCGGCTGCGGGTCAGTCCATGAAATCACATTCCCGTCGCGCAGCTGCATCGCCAGCCCCGGCGTACTCAGCATATGGCTGAGATCCGGCCCGTCTGGCGACTGAAACAAAATATTGCCCTGGCCGTCGTCCAGACAGATAAAGACGTTGGCGTAACCCGCAATGATATTCCTCACGATCTCCAGTCGCCGCGCCTGCGGGTAGTCGGCGTGGTTGAGCACCGTCTCCAGGGTGGTGCTGAGCTGCCTGAGATCGTGCACGTCGCGCTCTTCAAAGTGGGCCTTCACCGAATGGATCATGATCCAGGTGAAAGCAAAGAAGGCAATGATGGTGGCGAGGCTAATAAAGAAGGTCAGCCGGGTGGCCAGGGAAAAGGGGCGCTTAGCGGCCATCCGGCACCTCAAGCATATAGCCGACGCCGCGCACGGTCTGGATAAGCTTCGGCTCGAAGTCGTTATCAATTTTGGCGCGCAGCCGCTTCACCGCCACGTCAATGGCGTTAGTGTCGCTGTCGAAATTCATATCCCAGACCTGCGAGGCAATCAGCGAACGCGGCAGCACCTCGCCCTGATGGCGCAGGAAGAACTCCAGCAGAGTGAATTCCTTACTGGTCAGGGTGATACGCGCCGCGCCGCGCGTCACCTTGCGGCTGACCAAATCGACGCTGAGATCCGCCGCCTGAAACTGGCTTTCGACGATAACCGCCGCCCCGCGGCGCAGCAGGGTCCGCACTCGCGCCAGCAGCTCCGCAAAAGCAAATGGCTTCACCAGATAGTCGTCGGCGCCCAGCTCCAGCCCCTTCACCCGATGCTCGATAGTGCCAAGCGCGGTGAGCAGCAGGATCGGCATGCCTTTATTGGCGGCGCGCAGCATGCGCACGATATCCCAGCCGTTCACATCCGGCAGCATGATGTCGAGGATCAGCAGATCGTAATCGCTGGTCATTGCCAGGTGATAGCCGTTAAGGCCGTTATCGGCCAGGTCGACGACGAAGCCGGCCTCGGTGAGCCCTTTGGTCAGGTACTCTCCGGTTTTCTTCTCATCTTCGACAATCAAAATCTTCACGGCAGGCTCCTTCACGCGCGTTCTGTGCGGGTATTCAATTTTAGAGGAGCGCCTCCGGATAGCAATGAAATATCAGGAAAATGACAGCTTTGTCATTTTCCTGTCACGCGTTGAACAGAGCCCGCTACGTAAAGTAGCTGCCATGGATAAATCGTCGAAAGCGTCTGCCGCCATGCGTTCTATACAGCTACTTACCCTCAGCGTGATATTTGCCTTAACCGGCTGTCTGTCGCTCGCTCCGGACTACCAGCGCCCCGCCGCGCCGGTGCCGCAGCAGTTCTCACTCAGCCAGAACAAGCTGGTTACCGCGACAGCGGGCTATCAGGAGACCGGCTGGCGCACCTTTTTCGTCGACCCGCAGGTGAAGAGCCTGATTAGTACCGCGCTGGCCAACAACCGCGATTTACGGATGGCGACGCTGAAAGTGCAGGAGGCTCGCGCGCAATATCGGGTTACCGACGCCGACCGCTACCCGCAATTGAACGGTGACGGCAGCACCACCTATGGCGGCAAGCTTAAAGGCGACACCACCACCAGCAGCGATTATGCCGCCGGCCTGAATCTCAGCTATGACCTCGACTTCTTTGGCCGGTTGAAAAACCTCAGCGATGCCGACCGGCAGAACTTCTTCGCCAGCGAAGAGGCGCGGCGTGCGGTACATATCCTGTTGATTGCTAACGTTTCACAAAGCTACTTCAACCAGCGGCTGGCGGCAGCGCAGTTGCAGGTGGCCAACGACACCTTACAGAACTATCAGCAGTCTTACGCCTTCGTTGAAAAACAGCTGCTGACCGGAAGCACCACCGTGCTGGCGCTGGAGCAGGCGCGCGGGATGATCGAGAGCACCCGTGCCGATATCGCCAAACGTCAGGGCCAGCTGGCGCAGGCCAATAACGCCCTGCAGCTGCTGCTCGGCAGCTACCAGCATCTGCCGGATGATAGCGCCAGCAGCGCCATCGATCTGCAAGGCGTCACTCTGCCGCCATCGCTCTCCTCAGCGATCCTGTTGCAGCGGCCGGATATTTTAGAGGCCGAACACAGCCTGCTGGCGGCCAACGCCAATATCGGCGCCGCGCGGGCGGCCTTCTTCCCGTCGATTACCCTGACCAGCTCGCTCTCTGGCAGCAGCAGCGAGCTCTCCAGCCTGTTTAACGCCGGCAGCGCGATGTGGAACTTCATCCCCAAAATCGAGCTGCCGATTTTCAACGCCGGGCGCAACCAGGCCAACCTCGACCTGGCGGAGATCCGCCAGCAGCAGCAGGTGGTCAACTATGAGCAAAAAATCCAGTCCGCCTTTAAAGAGGTGGCCGACGCGCTGGCCCTGCGCCAGAGCCTGGCCGATCAAATTGCCGCCCAGGAGCGCTATCTCGCTTCACTAAATATCACCCTGCAGCGCGCCAGCGCGCTCTATCGCCACGGCGCGGTCAGCTACATCGAAGTCCTGAGCGCCCAGCGCGACATTTTTACCACCCGACAAACCCTGCTGGAACTCAACTATTCCCGTCAGGCAAATGAAATCACCCTGTTCACCGCCCTCGGCGGCGGCTGGATGGAATAACCCAAGGAGTCCCGATCATGAATTCACTCTCTAAAGTCGCCCTGTTCACTCTGATTTCTGGCACGGTTTTCGCCGCCCAGGCTGCCGACCCGCATGCCGGTATGGCGATGCACGAACAACCCGCCGCCACGCAGACGCAAAGCATCAGCGGCAAAGGGGTCATTAAAGCTATTGATATGGATAGCAAAAAAATCACCATCGCCCACGAAGCCATCCCGGCGGTGAACTGGCCGCCGATGACCATGCGCTTCACCATCACCCCGCAGACGCAGCTCAACAATGTGAAGGATGGCGATAGTGTGGACTTCACCTTCGTTCAGCAGGGCAACCTGTCGCTGCTGCAGGATATTCGCGCCAACTAATGGCCCGGCGACGGTAAGCCCCTCAACGACTAAATGGACGACACATGGCATCCCTGACACTGAAAAATACGGCGCTGATCCTCGGCAGCATGGTGATTGGCGGCGCGCTTACTGCGGCGCTGTACGCCCGGCTTTCCCCGCCCCACGCTGCCGCTCCGGCGGCCGAGCAGCAGCGTAAAGTGCTGTTCTGGTACGATCCGATGTACCCGAACACCCGCTTCGATAAACCGGGTAAATCGCCGTTTATGGATATGGATCTGGTGCCGAAATACGCCGATGAGGAGCATGCCGCCGCTGGTGCGTCGGGGGTGCGTATCGACCCGACGCAGACCCAGAATCTCGGCGTAAAAACCGCCGCGGTCACCCGCGGGCCGCTGCGCTACGCTCAGACCTTCCCGGCCAACATTAGCTATAACGAGTACCAGTATGTGATTATGCAGGCGCGGGCGGCGGGCTTTATCAATAAAGTCTATCCGTTGACCGTCGGCGACAAGGTGAAACAAGGCACGCCGCTCCTCGAGCTGACCATCCCTGACTGGGTGGAAGCGCAGAGCGAATATCTGTTGTTGCAGGAGACCGGGGGCACCGCCACCCAGGTCGAGGGGATCCTCGAGCGCCTGCGCCTCGCCGGAATGCCGGATGACGATATCCGCCGCCTGAAAGCCACGCGTAAAATCCAGACCCGCTTTACCCTCAAAGCGCCGATCGATGGCGTGATTACCGCCTTCGATCTGCGTGCCGGAATGAATATCGCCAAAGATAATGTGGTGGCGAAAATTCAGGGCATGGACCCGGTGTGGGTCAGCGTGGCGGTGCCGGAATCCATCGTCTGGCTAATTAAAGACGCCTCGCAGTTCGCCATTCAGGTTCCCGCCTGGCCGGGAAAAACCTTCAGCATCAACAAATGGACCCTTCTCCCCAGCGTCGATAGCGCCACCCGTACCCTGCAGCTGCGCCTGCAAGTCAACAACCCGGATGAAGCGCTGAAGCCGGGGATGAATGCCTATCTGCAACTGACCAGTGAAAGCGAACCGATGCTGCTGATCCCCTCCAAAGCGCTGATCGACAGCGGCAGCGAGCAGCGAGTGATTACCGTGGATAATGAGGGCCGCTTCGTGCCGAAACGCGTGCAGGTATTCCATGAATCCGCTGGCGTCACGGCCATTCGCAGCGGGCTGCAGGAGGGTGAGAAAGTCGTCGCCAGCGGCCTGTTCCTGATCGACTCGGAAGCCAATATCTCCGGCGCGCTGGAGCGCATGCGCGCGCAGGCTCCTGATGTCACGGCTCCTGCCGCCCACGCGCACTGAGGAACGGAACCATGATTGAATGGATTATCCGCCGCTCGGTGGCCAACCGTTTCCTGGTGATGATGGCGGCGCTGTTTCTCAGCATCTGGGGGACCTGGACCATCGTCCATACCCCGGTGGACGCTCTGCCGGACCTCTCCGACGTACAGGTGATCGTCAAAACCAGCTACCCGGGGCAGGCGCCGCAGATCGTCGAAAACCAGGTCACCTGGCCGCTGACCACCACCATGCTGTCGGTACCCGGCGCCAAAACGGTTCGCGGCTTCTCGCAGTTTGGCGACTCCTACGTATACGTGATTTTTGAAGACGGCACCGATCCTTACTGGGCGCGCTCGCGGGTGCTGGAGTATCTCAACCAGGTGCAGGGCAAACTTCCCGCCGGGGTCAGCGCCGAAATGGGCCCGGACGCCACCGGCGTCGGCTGGGTCTTCGAGTACGCGCTGATCGACCGCAGCGGCAAGCACGACCTCGCCGAACTGCGCTCCCTGCAGGACTGGTTCTTAAAATATGAGCTGAAAACCATCCCTAACGTCTCGGAAGTGGCGTCGGTGGGCGGCGTGGTCAAGGAGTACCAGATTGTCGTCGACCCGATGAAGCTGACCCAGTACGGCATCAGCCTCGGCGAGGTGAAATCGGCGCTGGACGTCTCTAACCAGGAGGCGGGCGGCTCTTCCGTCGAACTGGCGGAAGCCGAATATATGGTGCGCGCCAGCGGCTACCTGCAGACGCTCGACGATTTCAAAAATATCGTACTGAAAACCGGTGACAACGGCGTGCCGGTCTATCTCGGCGACGTCGCGCGGGTGCAGATCGGCCCGGAGATGCGCCGCGGTATCGCCGAGCTTAACGGCGAAGGCGAAGTGGCCGGCGGCGTGGTGATCCTGCGCTCCGGCAAGAACGCCCGCGAAGTGATCTCGGCGGTCAAAGCGAAGCTGGCGTCGCTGCAAAGCAGCCTGCCGGAAGGGGTTGAAGTGGTCACCACCTACGACCGCAGCCAGCTTATCGACCGCGCCATCGACAACCTCAGCCATAAGCTGCTGGAAGAGTTTATCGTCGTCGCGCTGGTCTGTGCCCTGTTCCTGTGGCACGTACGCTCGGCGCTGGTGGCGATTATTTCGCTGCCGCTCGGCCTGTGCTTCGCCTTTATCATGATGCATTTCCAGGGGCTTAACGCCAACATCATGTCGCTGGGCGGAATCGCCATTGCGGTAGGGGCGATGGTCGATGCCGCCATCGTGATGATTGAGAACGCCCACAAGCGGCTGGAGGAGTGGGAACATCAGCACCCGGGAGAGAAGCTCAGCAACGACATCCGCTGGAAAATCATTACCGAGGCGTCGGTGGAGGTCGGCCCGGCGCTGTTTATCAGCCTGCTGATCATTACCCTGTCGTTTATCCCGATTTTCACCCTCGAAGGCCAGGAGGGCAAACTGTTCGGCCCGCTGGCCTTCACCAAAACCTGGTCGATGGCCGGGGCGGCGCTGCTGGCGATCGTGGTGATCCCGATCCTGATGGGCTTCTGGATCCGCGGCAAGATCCCAGCGGAGAACAGCAACCCGCTGAACCGCTTTTTGATCCGCATTTATCACCCGCTGCTGCTGAAGGTGCTGCACTGGCCGAAGACCACCCTGTTGATTGCGCTCCTGTCGATCCTGACGGTTATCTGGCCGCTTAACCGGGTCGGCGGCGAGTTTCTGCCGCAGATTAACGAAGGCGATCTGCTGTATATGCCGTCAACGCTGCCGGGGATCTCCGCTGCGCAGGCGGCGGATATGCTGCAGAAAACCGATAAGCTGATCATGACGGTGCCGGAAGTGGCCCGGGTGTTCGGCAAAACCGGCAAGGCCGAAACCGCTACCGACTCGGCGCCGCTGGAGATGGTAGAGACCACCATTCAGCTTAAGCCGCAGGATCAGTGGCGACCGGGGATGACCATGGAAAAGATCGTCGAGGAGCTGGACAAGACCGTGCGCCTGCCGGGGCTGGCGAACCTGTGGGTGCCGCCGATCCGCAACCGCATCGACATGCTCTCCACCGGCATCAAGAGCCCGATTGGCATTAAAGTTTCCGGCACTAATCTGGCCGATATCGACGCCATCGCCGAACAAATTGAAGGGGTGGCGCGCAGCGTGCCGGGAGTCACGTCGGCATTAGCCGAGCGGCTGGTCGGCGGGCGCTACCTCAATATTGATATTCAGCGTGAGAAGGCGGCCCGCTACGGGATGACCGTCGGCGACGTGCAGCTGTTCGTCTCGTCCGCCATCGGCGGCGCGATGGTTGGCGAAACGGTAGAGGGCGTCGAGCGCTACCCGATCAACATCCGCTACCCGCAGAGCTATCGCGACAGCCCGGAGACCCTCCGCCAGCTGCCGATCCTCACGCCGCTGAAGCAGCAGATCGTCCTCGGCGACGTGGCTGAGGTGAAGGTGGTCACCGGACCATCCATGCTGAAGACCGAGAACGCCCGCCCGACCAGTTGGATCTACATCGACGCCCGCGACCGCGACATGGTGTCAGTAGTGCACGATCTGCAGCAGGCCATCGGCAAGGAGGTGAAGCTGAAGCCGGGCATCAGTGTGTCCTACTCCGGGCAGTTTGAGCTGCTGGAGCGCGCCAATCAGAAGCTGAAGCTGATGGTGCCGATGACGCTGATGATTATCTTCGTGCTGCTGTATCTGGCGTTCCGCCGCGTCGGCGAGGCGCTGCTGATTATCACCAGCGTGCCGTTCGCCCTCGTCGGCGGGATCTGGTTTCTCTACTGGATGGGGTTCCATTTATCGGTAGCCACCGGGACCGGCTTTATCGCCCTGGCCGGGGTGGCGGCGGAGTTTGGCGTGGTGATGCTGATGTACCTGCGCCACGCCATCGAGGCGGAACCGTCGCTGAAGAATCCGCAGACTTTCAGCGTCGATAAGCTCGACGAGGCGCTGTACCAGGGGGCGGTGCTGCGCGTGCGGCCGAAGGCGATGACCGTGGCGGTGATTATCGCCGGCCTGTTGCCGATTTTATGGGGTACCGGCGCCGGGTCGGAAGTCATGATCCGTATCGCCGCACCGATGATTGGCGGGATGATCACCGCCCCGCTGCTGTCGCTATTTATCATTCCGGCGGCATATAAGCTGATGTGGCTGTCCCGGCATCGGAGCAAGCGTAGCGAATAACCCGCCGCGTTTACGCCGGTCCGGGAAATTGGCTATAGTGGCGCCATTCTTCTGGCCGGCGTGAACGTCCCTATGAATCTGAACCTGGTGTGTTATTCCCTGCTGCTGCTCACCGCCGTGGGCAGCGCCCTGCTGCCCTACCCGCTGGCGATGTGGTTTTTACTGAGCAGCCTTCTGACATGGCTTATCTATGGCGCCGACAAGCTGGCGGCGCGCAAAGCCTGGCGACGGGTGCCGGAAACCACGCTGCTGGTGCTGGGCCTGGCGGGAGGCTGGCCGGGGGCCATCCTCGGCCAGCAGTGCTTTCGCCATAAAACGCAAAAGCAGCCCTTCCGGCGGTGGTTTTTCGTCAGCGTGGCGCTGAACGTGGCGGCGCTGGCCGGGCTGTACGTGGTTTATACCCACCTGCTCAGCCGCTAAGGGGCGAGGCTAGCGCGGCGTCTGGCGGATCCACACCAGGCGATCGACGTCAAAGCCCAGCTCGCGCGCGGTATTCAGGTAATCCTGCTTCACCGCCGCCGGAATGGTGGGAGTGCGCGACAAGATCCACAGATAGTCGCGGTTGGGGCCGCTGACCAGCGCGTACTGGTAGTCGTCGTCCAGACGGATCACGTTATAGCCGCCGTAGAATGGCCCGAAGAACGACACCTTCAGCGCCGCGGTGGTGGGGGCGCCGGTGAAGTAGGCTTTTCCGTCGCTCTCATTCCAGCGTTTTTTGACCGGGTCATAACCGCGATTGACGACGCTGATCCCCCCGTCGCTGCGGGCGCCGTAGGTGGCGGTCACCTGCTCCAGGCCTCGCTCGAAGCGATTCTCCAGGCGGGCGACTTCATACCATTTTCCAAGGTAACGGCTGGCGTCAAACCCGCTAATCGGCTGAACGCCCTTCGGCGGGGTGGGCGATTTGCAGGCCACCAGGGTCAACGCGATAGCAACGCCAGTGACAACAGGCCATAGCTTCATGAGAACTCCTTTCATTTACGCGGTAGGGGAAAGTGTAGTGCAAAGCCACTACACTTCACGCCAGCCGACGTGATTCGTAGTATATTGAGAATATTCTTTGTTAACAGGTGGCCTCCATGCCTTACTCCATCGGCGAATTTGCCCGACTATGCGGGATAAATGCGACCACGCTTCGCGCCTGGCAGCGCCGCTATGGCCTGCTCAAGCCGCTGCGCACCGATGGTGGTCACCGTCAGTACAGCGATGACGACGTCCAGCAGGCGCTGAAGATCCTCGACTGGGTGAAAAAAGGGGTACCAGTCAGCCAGGTGAAGCCCCTGTTGTCGCGCCCCGGCGCGCGGCGCACCAACAACTGGCTGACGTTGCAGGAGACCATGCTGCAGCGGCTGAAAGAGGGAAAAATCGAGTCCCTGCGCCAGCTGATCTACGACGCCGGGCGCGAATATCCGCGCCAGGAGCTGGTCACCGAGGTGCTGCGTCCGCTGCGCAGCCAGGTCTCCGCCAACGTGCCGGCCATCATGACGCTGCGCGAAATTCTCGACGGAATCATCATCGCCTATACCTCGTTTTGCCTCGAAGGCGACAAGAAGGCGCCCGGGGACAACTTTCTGATCACCGGCTGGCACTTGACCGACGCCTGCGAAATCTGGCTTGAGGCGCTCAAACGTACCGGCCAGGGCCATCGCATCGACGTTCTGCCGGTGCCTCCCGCCGCCCTGGCGCCGGAGATTTTCCCCCAGCGCAACTGGCTGCTGGTTACCAGCGGCAAACTTTCCGCCGCCCGCCAGAGGCAGGTCGAACTCTGGCAGCAGCAGGTCGTCTCCCTCGAGGTGATTCCGCTCTAACCCCCTGTTTTAACTTACCCCACTCTCTGTTCCGCCAGCGCCCGGTGGCGCGGCGGGCGCACGCTTGCCCTTCGCACCACTCACGATCCCCCCCTTAAAACACCAATCATAACAACATGATTTTTAACACAAATAAAATATATTTTTCTACAAACTTGGACAAATAATTTTATTTGTGTAAGTTTTAAGTATGCCATTACGCTACCGTATCTAGCCAGGATGTGATCCATGAGCACCTCGCCGTCTGTGATTCGTCGTTTCGTTGAGTACTACGCCGGGCTGGATGCGCAGCCGCCCGCGGCGCTGGCCGCGCTGTACCATCCGGATGCGACGCTGAGCGATCCTTTTGGTCAGCATCAGGGGCTGTTCGCCATTCAGCGCTACTTTACCCATCTGCTGGCCAACGTGGAGCAGTGCCGGTTCACCATCGACACACCGCTCTGCGACGGCCAACGGTTCGCCGTGACCTGGACCATGCACTGGTCGCATCCGCGCATTGCCGGTGGAGAAACCCTGGCCCTGCCGGGTTGCTCGGTGGTGGACATCGCCGGGGAGCAGATCCTCCATCAGCGCGACTACTACGACGCAGGGGAGATGATCTACGAGCATCTTCCCCTGCTGGGCTGGGCGGTACGCGGCGTGAAGCGGAGGGTGCGCTCATGATGACGGTGCTCATCACCGGCGCCAGCTCCGGGATCGGCGCCGGTCTGGCGAAATCCTTCGCGGCGGATGGCCATCTGGTTATCGCCTGCGGGCGCGATGCTTCGCGCCTGAGGGCGGTACAGCAGTTCAGCCCCAACATCAGTGTGCGCCTGTTCGATATGACAGACAGGGACGCCTGTCGCCAGGCGCTGACGGGCTGTTTTGCCGACCTGATCATTCTCTGCGCCGGGACCTGCGAATACCTCGACCACGGGCAGGTGGATGCCGCCCTCGTGGAGCGAGTGATGGCCACCAACTTCCTCGGGCCGGTGAACTGCCTGGCGGCGCTGCAGACGCAGCTGGAGGCAGGCGATCGGGTGGTGCTGGTCAGCTCGATGGCGCACTGGCTACCCTTCCCGCGCGCGGAAGCCTATGGCGCCTCCAAGGCGGCGCTGACCTGGTTTGCCAACAGCCTGCGTCTGGACTGGGAGCCGAAAGGGGTGGCCGTCACGGTGGTCTCTCCGGGCTTCGTCGACACCCCGCTGACGCGCAAAAACGACTTCGCCATGCCCGGCCGGGTGAGCGTGGATCGGGCGGTGGCGGCGATCCGCCACGGCCTGGCGAAAGGCAAAAACCACATCGCCTTCCCCACCGGTTTCAGCCTGGCCCTGCGGCTGCTGGCCAGCCTGCCATCGGGTATCCAGCGCCTGCTGTTGCGCAGGATGGTGCGCTCATGAACATCGCCATCATCGGCAGCGGCATCGCCGGGCTGACCTGCGCCTGGCGGCTGGCCGGACACCATCAGGTGACGCTGTTCGAAGCGGGCGCCACGCCGGGCGGCCACACCGCCACCGTGGATGTCGCCACGCCGCAGGGCACCTGGGCCATCGATACCGGATTTATCGTCTACAACGATCGCACCTATCCGCGCTTTATGGGCCTGCTCAGCGAGCTGGGGATCGACGGGCAAAAAACGCAGATGAGTTTCTCGGTTCACAACCCGACCAGCGGCCTGGAGTACAACGGTCACAGCCTGACCTCGCTTTTCGCCCAGCGGCGCAATCTGCTGAAGCCGGCCTTCTGGGGGCTGCTGAGCGAGATCGTCCGCTTTAACCGGCTGGCGAAACTGGCGCTGACCGAGGCGCTGGATCCGGGGGCGACGCTGGAGAGCTTCCTCGCCCGCCACCGCTTCAGCCCCTTCTTCGCCCGCCACTATATTCTGCCGATGGGGGCGGCCATCTGGTCGTCGTCGCTGCAGGAGATGCGTCGCTTCCCGCTGCCGCTGTTTTTACGCTTCTTTGAACACCACGGCCTGCTGGATATTCGCGATCGCCCGCAGTGGTACGTGGTGCCCGGCGGTTCCCGGGAGTACGTTCGCGCCCTGCTCGCCAGGCTCGGCGATCGTCTGAATCTGCGGCTCAACGCGCCGATACAGCAGGTGGACCGTCACCCGACGGGGGTCACCCTGCGGCTGGCGTCCGGGGAGGCGCATTTTGACCAGGTGATCTTCGCCTGCCACTCCGCGCAGGCCCTGGCGATGCTGGCGGCGCCCACCGATTCCGAACGCGAAGTCCTCGGGGATATCGGCTGGCAGCGCAACGAGGTGGTGCTGCACAGCGATCCGCGCTGGCTGCCGGAGCGCCAGCGCGCCTGGGCCAGCTGGAACTATCGCCTGAGCGACGGGGATCGGGCCCGGGCCTGCGTCACCTACAACATGAATATTCTCCAGGGGCTGCCCGCGGACGCGCCGCTGTTCTGCGTCACCCTGAACCCGGACGCGCCGGTGGATGACCGCTACGTCTGGCAGCGCTTCGTCTATGAGCATCCGCTGTTTAACCCGCAAAGCTGGTCGGCCCAGCTGCGGCGCGAAGAGATTAACGGCCAGCAGCGGAGCTGGTACTGCGGGGCCTACTGGTACAACGGCTTTCATGAGGACGGGGTGCGCAGCGCGCTCGACGTGGTGCAGGGCATCGCCGCGGCGGAGGGCAACTGAGATGAACAGCTGCCTCTATCAGGGCGTCCTGCGCCACCGTCGCCTGCAGCCGAAGGCGCACCACTTCGTCTACCGCCTGTTTATGGCCTGGCTCGACCTCGACGAACTGGACAGGCTGCCTGAGGCGGGTATCCGCCGCAACCATCTGGCCGCTGCTGCCTGGTACGACGCCGATTATCCGTTGGGCGCGCCGCTGAAGCCCCAGGTGCTGAACCGGCTGGAGAGCCTGACCGGCTGCCGCCCGGCGGGACGCGTGATGCTCCTGACCCAGCTGCGCTACTTCGGCTTCCATTTTAATCCGGTCAACTTTTACTACTGCTATGACGAAGCCGACACCCTGCGCTGGGTGCTGGCCGAAGTGCGCAACACGCCGTGGAATGAGCGTCATTACTACGCGGTGGACGGCCAGCAGGCGCGCCCGCTGGAGAAAGCCTTTCACGTTTCGCCGTTTAACCCGATGGACATGGTCTATCACTGGCGCTTCAACGCGCCCGGCAAAACGCTGCATATGCATATTGAAAACCATCAGGCCAGTAAGGTGTTCGACGCCACGCTGGCCCTGAGCCGCGTGCCATTGACCCGCGCCAACCTGCGCGGGCTGCTGCTGCGTCTGCCGCTGATGACCCTGAAAACCGTCCTCGCCATCTACTGGCAGGCGCTGCGGCTGTGGCTGAAGCGCGTGCCGCTGTACAACCATCCTGTCAGCAGGAGTGAACGCTCATGACCGATCCCGTCTTTGCGCTTGAACCCGATGTGCCGCGCAACGTGCGGCTCGCGCGCTGGCTGCTCTTTCGTCTGTTGAGCGGCCTCCGCGAAGGCTCGCTCACCGTGCGCGAAGGGGCGCAGACTTTTCATTTTGGCGACCCCGCCGCCGCACTGCGCGCCGAGGCGCGGGTCTGCACGCCGGAGGTGTACTGGCGTCTGCTGACCGGCGGCAGCCTGGCGGCGGCCGAGGCCTGGATGGACGGCGACTGGGAGAGCCACCAGCTGACGGCACTGCTGCAGATCCTCGCGCGCAACGGCGAGGTGCTGGGGCGTCTGGAGCGCGGCTTTCGTCTGCTGGGCAAGCCCGTCGCCCGCCTGCACCACTGGACCCGCCGCAACACCCGCGCCCAGGCGCGGGAGAATATCGCCGCCCATTATGACCTCGGCAACGAATTTTATGCCCACTTTCTGGATGACGACCTGCTCTACTCCAGCGCGTTGTTTACCGATGACCAGCAGGATCTGACCCAGGCCCAGCGGGCCAAGATGGCGCGTCTGTGCGACCAGCTGGCGCTCACTCCCGGCGATCATCTGCTGGAGATTGGCACCGGTTGGGGGGCGTTGGCCGAGTACGCCGCCCGCCATTACGGCTGCCGGGTCACCACCACCACCCTTTCCCGGGAGCAGCACCGCTGGGCTACCGAGCGCATGGCCCGCGCCGGGCTGCAGGATCGCGTCGAGGTGCTGCTCTGCGACTACCGCGATCTGCGCGGCGAGTACGACAAACTGGTGTCGGTGGAGATGATTGAGGCGGTGGGCCAGCGCTACCTCCCGGCCTTCTTCCGCACCTGCCAGGCGCGCCTGCGCCCGGGCGGCAGAATGGCCCTGCAGGCGATCACCATCCAGGATCAGCGCTATCGCGACTACAGCAAAAGCGTCGATTTTATCCAGCGCTACATCTTCCCCGGCGGCTTTTTGCCCAGCATCACCGCAATGAGCGAGCTGATGACCCGCCATACCGATTTTGTGGTGCGCAACCTGTTCGACATGGGCCCGGACTACGCCCGCACCCTGGCGCACTGGCGGCAGCGTTTTACCCACGCCTGGCAGGATATTGAAAAGCTCGGCTTTGATGAGCGCTTCCGCCGGATGTGGCTCTACTACTTCGGCTACTGCGAAGCCGGATTTAACGCCCGCACCATCAGCGTGGTGCAGCTCACCGCGGAGCGGGTATGACACGCCCGGCGCAGCACCTGCTGATGGCCCTTGCGTTCGATGTTTACTGGACGCTGGTGGTGATGTTACGCGAGCGCGGTCTGCTGATCTGGCTGACGCTGGCCATTTTCGCCTGGCTGCGGTTGCCGGCGGCCAGTCGTCCACCCGCCCTGCTGTTGGCCGCGGCGGGCTGCGGCCTGGACGCCTGCTGGGCGCTGGCGGGACTGATCGATTTTCGCGGCGACAGCCTGCTGCCCCTGTGGATGGTGGCCCTGTGGCTGATGTTCGCCGTCGTCTGGACCCGACTGACCCGCACCACGACGCTTCCCGGCTGGGTGCTGGCCACGGTGGCGACCGTCGGCGGCCCGGTGGCCTACCTGCTCGGCGCTCGCCTCGGAGCCATGACCCTGCTGGTGCCGATGGCGCTTGCCGTGGCCGCCATGGCCTGCGGCTGGCTGGTGCTCATGCTGTTATTCCATCTGGGGATGGGGAGGCGAAAATGAGATTCGCGCTGTTACTGCTGTGGCTGACCACCCTCGCTCCGGCGGCCCACGCCGCCGACTGGCTGACGTGGCGTCGCGTCGGCGAGGCGACCCTCACCTGGGGGCCATTCACCGTCTATCAATCGCAGCTGCGCACGCCCAATGGCCGGTATGACGGCCCGCAGCAGGATCGGGCGCTGATCATCACCTACCGGCGCGACATCGATCGCGATGCGCTGGTGGACGCCACCCGTGACCAGTGGCAGGCGCAGGGCATTCTGCAGCAGGAGCCGCGCAGCGAAGCCTGGCTGCGCATGCTGCAGGGGATCTGGCCGGACGTCGCGCCGGGCAGCCAGCTGGCGTTCGTGGTCAGCGGCGGCGAGGGGCAGTTCTGGTACCGCGCCAGCGCCGCGCAGACCGCCTTTACCCCGCTCGGCCCGCGCCAGTCGGCGGCGTTCAGCACCCGCTTTCTCGCCATCTGGCTCGATCCGCGCACCACTTATCCCGAACTGCGTCAGCAGTTGATCGGAGGTACACCATGAAACGCATTCTGACCCTTGGCCTGGCGCTGCTGATGCTGATCCTCGCCGGCTGCAGCACCGAGGTCACGGAGTACCGGCAGCAGCAGCCCGCCCTCGACATCTTTCACTATTTTCAGGGGCGAACCGAGGCGTGGGGGATGGTGCAGGATCGTAGCGGCAAGCAGCTGCGCCGCTTCCATGTAGAGATCGATGGCGACGTCGTCGGCGACACCCTGACACTCCATGAGCGCTTTATCTATGACGATGGCGAGAAGCAGCAGCGGGTGTGGCGCATTCGCCGCACCGGCGATAACCGTTATCAGGGCACCGCCGGGGATATCGAAGGGGTGGCCAGCGGCCAGGCGGCAGGCAATGCCTTTCACTGGCGCTACAGCATGAACGTCGAGGCCAGCGGCAGCCGGTGGCTGCTGCACTTTGACGACTGGATGTTCCTGCAGGACGGCAGCCATTTGTTTAACAAAACCGAGATGAAGAAATTCGGCATTACGGTCGCCACCGTGACCCTTTTCTTTACCCGAACCACAGCAGAAGAGAGGACAGCGCCATGAACACGCAACCTGTCATTGGGATCAGCGGATGTTTAACCGGCTCAGCCGTGCGATTCGACGGCGGGCATAAGCGTATGGGCTTTGTGATGGATGAGCTCGCGCAGTGGGTGGCGTTTAAACCCGTCTGCCCGGAGATGGCGATCGGCCTGCCCGTTCCCCGTCCGGCGCTCCGCCTGGTGCAGACCCCGGTCGGGGAGATCCGCATGCGCTTCAGCCACGCCCCGCACGAGGATGTGACGGAGAAGATGGCTGATTTCGCCAGCGCCCACCTGGCAACCCTGGGCGAGCTGTCGGGCTTTATCGTCTGCGCCAAATCGCCGAGCTGCGGGATGGAGCGCGTGCGGCTGTATGACGAAAAAGGCAATCGCGGGCGTAAGGAAGGCGTGGGGTTGTTTACCGGCGCCCTGATGGCGCGCTACCCGTGGCTGCCGGTGGAAGAGGATGGCCGGCTGCACGATCCGCTGCTGCGGGAGAATTTTGTCGAGCGCGTTTTCGCCCTGCATGAACTCAACGCCCTGCGCGCCCGCGGCCTGAGCCGTCACGGCCTGTTGGCCTTTCACAGCCGCTACAAGCTGCAGCTGCTGGCTCACCACCAGGCGGGCTACCGGGAGATCGGCCCGTTCGTCGCCTCGCTGCATGAATGGGAGGATCTGGAGGCTTTCTTCGAGGTCTACCGCGAAAAGCTGATGGCGATCCTCAAGCAGCCCGCCTCGCGGAAAAACCACACTAACGTGCTGATGCATATTCAGGGTTATTTCCGCGACCAGCTCAACAGCCGCCAGCGCGGCGAGCTGCGGGAGGTGATCCTCAATTATCGCGCCGGGCTGCTGCCGATCCTCGCCCCGCTGACGCTGCTTAAGCACTATCTGGCCGAGTATCCGGATCGCTACCTCCAGGCGCAGAACTATTTTGACCCCTACCCGCAGGATCTGGCCCTGCGCCTGACGGTGAACTGAGGGAACCAGGGCCAGCTGCCCGGCGGCGCTGCGCTTGCCGGGCCTGGGGGGAAGGCGATTTTCTGTAGGCCGGATAAGGCATTGATGCCGCCATCCGGCACTACCGCGGGTACGGCGCCTGACCGCCCGGCGGCGCTGCGCTTGCCGGGCCTACGGGGGGATCCCGCAGGCCTCCTCAGTCGTAGCCCGGCTAAGCGTAGCGCCAGCCGGGAACGCTCCTTCGACAACGCTATCGCATCAGAACCACGCCTCAAACATCCCACCGACGTTCAGTGAATCCAGCTGCTGGTCCTGGGTGCCGTTAACCTTCGCGGTATGCTCGTTGTCCACCTGACCACCGGTCACATAGAAGCGCAGCATCGGACGGAACTCCGGCCCCATGCCGATGGCGATGTTCTGCGACAGCGTCAGCTTCCAGCCGTGGTTATCCCCGCCCTGGTCGTAATCCACGCGCTGGTAGCCCGCTTCCAGCCAGGTGGAGTGCACGTCGTTCCAGAAGTACATCGGCCGGACGATGGCGCCGTAGTTTTTACGGTTGTCGGTGTTGTCCTTGCCGTTGTCGTAGTCATGGAAAGCCAGCAGATATTCAATCTGCGCCTGCTGGGTGAACTTATGGCTGCCCTCGAAGCTGGCGTAGACCGTGGTCAGGTCGTCGGTTTTGTTGTAGACGCTGTTATCCGAGTTGTCGGAGTAGCGCAGGATCACCTTGTTCACCCCGCTGTCGTTGGTGTGGCTCAGCACCAGGCCGCCCTGCCAGGCTTCGAGGCGCGCGTCGCTGTCCACCGCCTTCGAGTCAAAGCCGTAGTTGGCGTACACCTCGACGTCGATCGGCCCGGCCTTGATGTTGTGGGTTTTGGTGGTCAGCGCGTAGTGGCCGTTGTCGCCGGTGTCGGAGCTGCCGGTACAGGTGATGCGCGACGGGTTGGTTTCATCGGCCATCACTTCCGGGCTACAGGATTTCACCTGCGAGATCGTCGCCACGTCAAACTGCACGCCGCCGATATCAAAGTTCTTCACCCCGGCGCCCTGGCCGTCGTGGTTCATCCAGAAGTAGTCGTTGATCCCCTGTTGCGGACGCTGGTGGAAGTCGCGGCCGGCCCAGATATAGGCGTTGGGGTTGGAGTCGAGGACGTTGGTGACGCCGACGTAGGCCTTCTTCAGGTTAACCTCGTCGCTCCAGTGGTCGAACATCACGTTGAGATCCCAGATAGCCCCCTGCGCGCTTTTGAAGGCCTTGCTGATCTGGAATTCGCCGCCGTTGCTTTCGTTGCCGAGACGGCCGATCGCCGAGGCGCCGTTATAGGAGCCGTCGACGCCGACATATTTCTGGTCGCCGGTCTGGAAATGGGCACCATAGCGGGCATAGCCGCTGAACTTGAGGCCGAACGGAATGGCCATATCCGGCGAGGCGGCGGTTGTCTGCGGGTTGGTGATCACGTCGACCTTTTTGTTGGCCGCGGCGTCGATTTTCGCCTGGCGGTCGGCCAGCGCTTTATCAACGGCCTTGGCGACGATGGCGTCGATCTGTTCCTGAGTAAATTCTTGGGCCATTACAGAGGTAAGCGGAAAAAACGCGGCGATAACCGCCATGGTTAATGGAAGCTTTTTTATCATTGTCATGAGTTTCTCAATATAGGTTAATTTTATTCAGACAATAACCAGCCTATTCTGAGCTGACAGAATATGTCGCTATCATCAGAACAAGTTATTTTTTATTTTGTACGGTCACAGAGGCATTACACAATTATCGCTACTTTCCCTCCTTCGCTGGTATTAAAAAGGTGGTCTTTCGCCACTGACAAAAAAACACAGCACGAACAAATAAACGCTATTTTTCGGCTGCAGGCAGACGGCGTAATACATGCCCCCGCAGGGGCATGTCAGCAAAATTTAACCAAAGATATAGGTATTGACGAGATTTTCGAGTAATTCCTGACGCCCGCTCTGATGCTGCGGATTCAGGTTATGCTGCTCAGCGTACCGGGCAATATTATCCAGCGACATCTGCCCGGTCATAATTTTCTGCCCCAGCTCGCCCTGCCAGCCGGCATAGCGTTTTGCCAGACCCTGATCGAGCTTGCCATCCTCAATCATGCGCGCGGCCAGCTTGAGGGACAGCGCCATCACGTCCATGGCGCCAATATGGCCATAGAACATGTCGTATTTGTCGGTGCTCTGCCGACGAACTTTGGCGTCAAAGTTCAGGCCGCCGGTGGTGAATCCCCCGGCGTTGAGGATCTCGTACATCACCAGGGTATTTTCTTCCACGCTGTTCGGGAACTGGTCCGTATCCCAGCCGAGCTGCGCATCGCCGCGGTTGGCATCAACAGAGCCAAAGATCCCCAGCGCGATGGCGCTGGCGATTTCATGGTGGAAAGAGTGCCCCGCCAGAGTGGCGTGGTTGGCTTCAATGTTCACCTTGATCTCATTTTCCAGACCAAACTGCTTCAGGAAACCATACACCGTCGCGACATCGTAATCGTACTGATGCTTGGTGGGCTCCTGCGGTTTCGGCTCGATAAGCAGCGTGCCGCCAAAGCCAATCTTATGCTTGTGCTCCACCACCATCTGCAGGAAGCGGCCAATCTGCTCACGCTCCTGGCGCAGGTCGGTATTAAGCAGCGACTCGTAACCTTCGCGGCCGCCCCACAGCACATAGTTTTCGCCACCGAGCTGGTGGGTGGCGTTCATGGCGGTCACCACCTGCGTGGCCGCCCAGGCAAACACCTCCGGATCGGGGTTGGTCGCCGCCCCGGCGCCGTAGCGCGGGTGGGTAAAGCAGTTGGCGGTGCCCCAGAGCAGTTTCACGCCGGTTTGCTGCTGTTTTTCCGCCAGCACTTCGGTCATCACGGCGAAATTGTGCAGATATTCTTTCAGCGACGCACCTTCTGGCGAGACGTCGACATCGTGGAAGCAGTAATACGGCACATTGAGCTTGTAGAAAAATTCAAACGCCACGTCCGCTTTGCGTTTGGCCATTTCCAGCGCATCGCCCGCGGCCTGCCAGGGACGCTCAAACGAGCCGGCGCCAAACATATCCGCGCCATTCCAGCAGAAGTTATGCCAATAACAGGCGGCAAAACGCAGATGGTCTGCCATGCGTTTTCCCAGCACGATTTCCTCCGGATTATAGTGGCGAAACGCCAGCGGATTATCGGTTTTGGGTCCGGCAAAGCGAACGCGATCAACCTGGTCGAAATAGGTTTGCATGATGAACTCCGAAATTGAGAAACAGGAAAATTAACAACTGTGACACATCGTGTATTCTCATCGTCGGTTGCTCAATTACGTTATTTCACTCGGCGATTGAGAAAATGCTCAAATGTGAGCCATCTCGCAAATAAAACTATTTTGAATATCTCACTTCGCGCGCGTATAGCGTACACTTCCTGGGGAACTCAGGTATCCATACCAAATTAAAATGCCGGTTTTGTCACAATGCCTGCCTGCCAAAAAATTAGCGGCGGATAACGATTCAACGCAGGCGATACAGGCCTTTGCTTCGAGGATCACAGAAGTAAAAAAACATAATTACGTAATTTAAAAACGTAATAGATTCTTCCAGGTCAACTGTGTCAGAAAGTGTTTCACCTACACAAAACAAACCGGAGTCTGCTTAGAATGAGTAAAAACATAATGCACAGTCGGCATGATGAATATCATAAATTAACCCGCGGAGAACGAATTGGTTATGGCATGGGCGACTTTGCGCAAAACCTGGTTTTCGGCACAATTGGGGGTTTTCTGGCTTTGCATATGCTGACGGTAAATACCATCAGCACGGCAACGGCAGGCTTTATTTTTCTTTTTGTCCGCATCATTAATGTGTTTTGGGATCCGATGGTCGGAACCTACGTGGATAAAAGAACCTCGAAGGCGGGGAAATATCGTCCGTGGCTGTTACGAGCCGGCGTTCCACTGGTGATCCTGTCGGCATTACTGTTCGCGCCGATCCCTGGCGTTAAAGGTTCGGTGGCTTTCGCCTTTATTATTTATCTGGCGCTGGACTTAGTTTATTCCTTAGTCAATATTCCCTATGGCTCGCTGAATGCGTCGCTGACCCGCGACCCGGAATCGATCGATAAACTGACCAGTACCCGCATGATGCTGGCCAACAGCGCCAACCTGCTGGTCTATACCCTGTTCCCGATGTTTGTGCAGATGGCGGCGCCGAAAGATCGCAGCCTGAAAGACACCGGCTTTTTTGGCCTTGAGCTGAATCTGGGCAACTATACCGATCCGTCGGCGAACTACGCCTGGTTTGGCGTGTACGCCATCTATATGATCATCGGCGCGGTGGCTCTGTTTATCTGTTATAAATTCACCAAAGAACGCGTTGTCGCGACCGCCGAGCAAACCGCCAACGTCAAAACTACCGACCTTTTCCACGAGCTCAGACATAACCGCCCGCTGGTGATCCTCGGCATGTTCTTTATGCTGGCCTTTACCTTTATGTTCTTCATGAACACCGTTAACGGCTTCTTCAACCAGTTCGTCGTCGGCCATTCCGAATGGATGGGCGCCGTGGGTCTCGTCGCGTCTATTCCCGGCATCGCCTTCCCGGTGTTCTGGCCGAAACTGAAAAAAATCTTTGGTAAAAAAGGCTTCTTCCATCTGTTCCTCGCCATGTTCATTGTCGGCGAACTGCTGACCTACGTCTGGTCACGCGAAGGGATGCACGACGCCCTGTGGCTGGCCTACATCGCCACCTTTATTAAACAGTGGGGCTTAACTTCCGCCACCGGCTTTATGTGGGCGCTGGTACCGGAAGTCATCGCGTACGGCGAATTAAAATCTGGCAAACGCAATGCCGCCATTATCAATGCCATTATGGGACTCTTCTTCAAGATCGGCTTCACCATCGGCGGCGCTATCCCGCTGTGGCTGCTGGCGGTGTATGGATTTAATGAAAGCGGCGCCGTGCAGAGCGCCAGCGCCATCGACGGGATCATTATGACCGCGGTGTGGATCCCGATCGCGCTGGCCGCTATTTCGATGGTGATTATCCAGGTTTATCCGATCTCCGATAAACATGTTACCGACATTAACCGTCAGCTGGATGAGATCCGCGTGTAGTTAAAAAAATTATAAATCAGACCGATTCGTCACTTTCCATTTTAAAAGGTGTAATGAAATGTCACTTATTCAAAACCCGATATTACGCGGCTTTAATGCCGACCCCAGTATTATTCGCGTCGAGGATACGTACTATATTGCCAACTCGACGTTTGAGTGGTTCCCTGGCGTGCGTTTACATGAGTCGAAGGACCTGAAAAACTGGAACCTGCTGCCTTCGCCGCTCTCCACCACCACCCTGCTGGACATGAAGGGCAACCCCTCCTCCGGCGGCATTTGGGCGCCGGCGCTCTCCTGGGCCGATGGGCAATTCTGGTTGGTGTATACCGATGTGAAGGTCACCGAAGGCGCCTTTAAAGACATGACCAACTACCTGACCACGGCGAAGGATATTCGGGGCCCGTGGAGCGACCCGATCAAGCTGAACGGCGTCGGGTTTGACGCCTCGCTGTTCCATGACGACGATGGCCGGAAATATATCGTCCAGCAAACCTGGGATCACCGGGAGTACCATCATCCCTTCGATGGCATTACCTTAACGGAGCTGGATACCAACACGCTGAAGTTAATGCCGGAAACCGCGCGCACCATTTACCGCGGCACCGCCGTGGCGCTGGTCGAGGGACCGCACCTCTATAAACTGAACGGCTACTACTATCTGTTTGCCGCCCAGGGTGGCACCGTGTTTACCCACCAGGAGGTGGTGGCGCGGTCGAAAACCCTCGAGGCCGACAGCTTCGAAACCGAGCCGGGCGACGTGTTCTTAACCAACGTCGACACGCCGGACAGCTACATCCAGAAACAGGGCCATGGCGCGCTGGTCTCCACTCCGGAAGGCGAATGGTATTACGCCTCGCTCTGCGCCCGGCCGTGGAATCGCCCGGGGGAATCCATCTACGACCCACGCGGCTGGTCAACCCTCGGCCGGGAAACCTCGATCCAGAAAGTGTACTGGGACGACGAGGGCTGGCCGCGTATTGAAGGCGGTCACGGCGGGAAAACCTTCGTCGAAGGGCCGAAAGACGCCATCTTCACCGAAAGCGCAGGCGATAATAGCCAGCAGGATGACTTTACCTCGCCAGCGCTCGACCCGAACTGGAATACCCTGCGGGTGCCGTTTACGGCCAAAATGGGCACCACCGGCGACGGCAAATTAACCTTAATCGGCCAGGGTTCGTTAGCCAATACGCATGACCTGTCGCTGATTGCCCGCCGCTGGCAGGCCTTCTATTTTGACGCTGCGGTGAAGGTGAAATTCGAACCCTTCAGCTACCAGCAGATGGCCGGATTAACAAACTACTATAACGACCGCCACTGGAGCTTCGTCTTCCTGACCTGGAATGAAATTAACGGCAAGGTCATCGAAGTTGGCGAAAATAACCGCGGAAAATACACGTCGTACCTGAAAGATAATGCCATCAAGGTGCCGGACGGCGTGGAATACGTCTGGTTCCGGACTAAGGTCCGCAAGCAGACCTACAGCTATGAATACAGCTTCGATGGCGTGTCGTTCACCGAGATCCCGGTCCAGCTGGATGCCGCGGTGCTGTCCGATGACTATGTGTTGCAGAGCTACGGTGGGTTCTTTACCGGGGCGTTCGTCGGCCTGGCGGCGGTAGACTACGCCGGGTACGGCACCCAGGCTGAGTTTTATCAGTTCGAGTATCAGGAGCTGGGAGATAGGTTAGCGGCCGATGGGAGCTACAGCTGGGAGGCTGGCGAGACGCGGGATAAGTAAGAGACACATATCAGTGTCAGCGTTTATAGCAACAGCATCTGTACGGTTGGAGTGACCACGCTCCGGTAGACAGTTTCTGTCCTCACGGCGAGGCCTTTTCAAAGGCCTCCGGGCTGACGCCACCGAGGTGGCTGTGGCGTCGGGTACGGTTGTAGAACACTTCAATGTAATCGAAAATATCCGCCCGGGCCATGTCCCGGGTTTTATATATCCGCTTCCTGATGCGCTCTTTTTTGAGTGAACTGAAGAACGATTCTGCCACTGCATTATCCCAGCAGTTTCCGCGACGGCTCATGATTGGCGCCAGATTGTTGGCCCGGCAGAACCGCTGCCAGTCATCACTGCCATACTGACTACCCTGGTCGCTGTGCACAATGACGTTTTCTGAAGGCTTACGCCGCCAGACCGCCATCAGCAACGCATCCAGTGCCAGCTCGCGCGACAGTGTTGGTTTCATCGACCAGCCCACCACATTACGGGCGAAGAGATCGATGACCACTGCCAGATACAGCCAGCCCTGCCAGGTGCGGATATAGGTAATATCTGTTACCCAGACCTGACTGGGCTTTACCACAGTAAATTCACGCTGTACGCGGTTAGGCGCTATCAGTGACGGTCGTCCCCGGGTCCCGCGTGGCACTTTATAACCATGTATGGCCTGTATCCTGTTTTTCCTCATGATTTTGGCGACCCGGTTTCTGCTGCACACTTCACCAATTTCACGAAGATCGCCGTGGATTCGGCGATAACCATAAACCCCACCACTCAGCGTATAGTAGTCGCGGATGAGTGCCAGCAGTCGCTGGTTATCCTTTTCTCCGGCAGATACAGGGTTGTGGAGCCAGACATAAAATCCGGCACGGGCAACCTTGAGAACCCGACACATTGTAACGATTGACCAGATTTCACGGTGATCGTTGATAAAGCGGTACTTCAGTCGGGCTCCATTGCAACGTACCGCGCTGCCTTTTTCAGAATATCCCGTTCTTCCTCGGTGCGTTTAAGCTGCGATTTCAGCCTGAGAATTTCTGTTCTGGCATCCAGTAAGTCCTGTGCCTGTTGCCCATTGTTGTCAGGCTTAACAGCGCGGAGTCATTTATAAAGACTGTGCGCCGAAACGCCGAGTCGTTCAGATACATCAGCGATGGAATAGCCCCGCTCGGTGATTTGGCGGACAGCTTCTTCCTTAAATTCATGGGTAAAACGTGGTGTGCCCATAGACTCTTCCTATGCTCAAACTATAGGGCAGATTTGTCTACGGGCTCGGGGGCATTCCAACTATAGGGCAGGATCGTCTACCGGGGCGGGGTCAGTCCACTATAGGGCAGGGGCGTCTACCGGGTAGGATCAGTTCAACTATGAAGGCGGGGTCACAGTTACGATTCAACTTACTAAAAAGTAATAGAAATCACTCTGTAAAAAGTAGATACTTAACCCAAGCAGTCAGTTTTCATACAGCAAAAATCAATTAAGGATAATAAAAGATAGCATGCCACAAGTAAGTTTTATTACACCGTTAGATCAGCCTAGCGGCTCTAAACGTTTATTGGACCTTTTGCGTGCGGGTCTAAAAGATCCGCGCTTCACTAAATTACGCATCGTCACTGCATACGCGAAATCTGGTCCTTTACTACGTCTTAAGTCCGATATCGAGAGCTGGACAGCTTCTGGAAACTCACTTTGCGCTATCCTAGGAATTGACCAACAAGGTACAAGCAAGGAAGCGTTAACAATTGCAGCCGACTTATGTAAAGAGCTTTATATTACTCGTGAAAATGGAATTACTTTTCATCCAAAAATATATCTATTTGATGGTCCAAAATATGCTAAAGCAATTGTCGGCTCTAATAACCTTACAGTCGGTGGCACTGAAACTAATTTTGAAAGTTCGATAATTTTAGACCTAGCATTGCCTGAAGATGATATTATTTACAAGGATCTAGATGCTATGTGGGGCAATTTACTACCTCACTCATGCGTTGCAACAAAACCATTTGAGCAGAAATTATTAGATGAATTGATTGCCAACGGTGCAGTTCTATCTGAATTAGATAAACAAGCACGCGCCAAGCTGTCAGGGAACTATCCGACGGCTCCGAGGACTGGACTGATACGTAAACCAGCAAGCCCACTTCCCTCTTCCATAATGAAAACGCCTAAGACTCAAGCGAAAGGAATTATGGGGCAACCTCAATCTCCACAACAAGTTGTTGCAGGACTAATTATACAGATTAAACCTCATCATAATGGTGAGATATTCTTAAGTAAAATTGCAGTGCTACAAAATCCAAGCTTCTTTGGCTGGCCATTCAAGGGATTGACAATACCTAAGAAAGCAGGCAACCCTGCATATCCACAGAGAACACCCGACCCCGTAGTGAACATAAATGTATATGGCCCCAATACGACACCAACATTAACTCTTTCAAGTTATCAACTTAATACGGTGTATTATTCTGCAAAAGCAGAAATTAGGATCACAGCATCGCCATTGGTATCTCAAGTACCAGACTATTCAATAATGGTAATGATGCCAGGTAAAAGTGCCGAAATCGATTATGAAATTTGCATCTATCGCCCGGACAGCCCGCAATATACGTCATGGTTATCAGCTTGTAACCAGTCAATGCCTGGTGGTGGTAAAAAGGCAAGAAAGTTCGGCTGGTTTTAAACCAGCCTCACAATTATGGTTTCCTTAGTCTAAGTACCACATTTTTGACTATAGCATTTTTAATATGTTTAAAATTTTCAGTAGTAACCGATATATCGATTCTCTCTACTACCACCATCCCTTGTGTACAAGCTATTTCCTCAATTAAGTCTGTACAAGGGATTAGCATAACTTTTCCGTTAATTGTTGTTTTATTATCTCCGATGACAATCATCATTTCTCCGCCTGATCGCAATAACCGTTTGGCTTGGCCTAGAGCTGCAGACATGTCAAGAAGATATCGCACCATTAGTGCTGGCATATTACGTTTTCTGAACCCTGCAGATAAATCATTTTCGAGTTCCCTCTGCATTGTTGAAATAAATTGTTGTGAACCAGAAGGTAGTACCTCTCTGAGCTCAATTTGCTCTAATCGTCGGCGTTCAACCGTACTTATTTCGCGACTTCCAATTAGTCCATTTTCAACGGGTTTTCTATCAGAGCTCTTTAAGCCCATAATGAAAAGAAGAGATAGCCGATCTGTATCGATATATGGTAACGCGGTTCCATAAGGCGGACTAGTTAATACCAGATCCACACTACCAGGCTCAAGGCCTAATCTCATAAATGTATCTGACTTTCTATTATCCCCCTCGGTAATTACTGAAGGGAGGAAGGCATGAGGAGCATTATTTCGTATCTTCCAGAATTTCTCTATCCGATTGAACTGATCCTCCAATTTATCCGAGAAAAGAGCTAGAACATCAGCATCAGTTAGCGGCTCAGACCTATAACGAATACGAAGATCGGTGGGTTCTTGATTAGAAACCTCACGAATAATGCTGCTCAAAATTATTTCTAAAAAATCTAACATTACTCCAGCGCTAATTCTACGCAGAAGCCCCAATACCCAGTTTAACTTGAAAGCTATAGTTGGAGAAAACCAGCGAAAAATCTCTTCACGGCAACTCTCTTCAACATGATCAAGGTTCTGCGGAAACTTTAAAGGGGGACTCGCAAGAAACTGCCGCACATTTAACACAACCTCACGTACGGTATCTGGGTTTAGCTCTAAGACCCCAAGCTTCGCTCGTGATATCTTAGCTGCTAGCGGATTCATATCACAGCCGAAGGTACGAAAGCCATTCAAATATCCTTCCAACAAGGTAGTTCCGCTACCACAAAATAAATCCAACACTGTAGCGCCAGGACCAAACCCGCTGATATTTAATAAACTCTTCGCTAACTGTGGATAAAACTTCCCTTTATATGAATGGATACCATGAGTGACATATTTAGGATCCTTCCGTGTAGTTGAGCGCCACGCCTCTCCATTCTCCAGAACAGCTTGCCATGTAGGTTCAACAATTCCCCCCTCCAGTTGCACACTATGCGAAAAAGCCGCACGCTTGTACATCCTCCGATCTTCTTCAAGCGAAGGAAGACGGATGTCTAAAGAAGGATCTGCATCACCAAATTTAAGGCCCACCTCTCTGAGCCTTAACTCAGCCTCGTATGGCCATAGCTTATATGGCGCTGGCGATATTTTAATGAACGTTGGAGCAACTTTACGTCGTAAAACCAATATATGTTCAGAAGTCGCACGCCTACCAGCATGCGAAAATGATCTCTTCACGGCGTGAATAGCCCTATCAACAATAGTACAGGCTTCAAAACCTAAACTATCAGCACGCTCATAAAGGGCTTCAGCTGGGTCATATGTCTTTTTATCATATACAGAATCCCCAATTACGAGCGCAGCATATCGTCCTGGCTTTAAAGCACGATGCATAGTTGCTAAAGCTGCTTCCATATCTGCTAGATAACTTTCAAAACCACTCGATTCTCGCTGATGTTTTAAATGGGAACCAATTTCGACATGCCCTAATGCAATAGGATCAAAACCCAGCCATAATAAACGAAAACGATGGTAAAGATGATAGTCTGTTGCATTCCCATACGGAGGTGATGTCACAACTAGATCAGCGATCCCATCAGGAAGTTTTTCTTTATTAATCAGGCGAATATCATCACATATGAATTGTGATAGTCCATACCTTGTTGCCGCCTCATTCTTTTCCACTGACTTAATTACTGCTGTAAATTCTCTTAAATATCTCCTTAACGTTTCACCCATGGGTACTTCACGTGGAACACTTTTATAGCGTGTTTCTGAATCTTGAAAAGAGGCTTTAATTACTATCCTAGAAAGCGCAACCAAGGCTATATCTTGACTGGTACTATCCAGCTCATTTATATAAGCTTTAATTAAGCACAACTCCGCATATGCAGTATCCGCAAACCATTTATCCTGATTAACGATCTTTGGCGCATGAGAAGAATAATTATTAATCAAAGATGAAGGTGAGAGATGCCCACCCTCAAGATGAGTAAGTAGCACTGAATGATGGGCATTCAACGCTTTAAGCGTATCCGGTTCAAGTCTGGCAGTTTTAACTCGACCAATAAGGGCAGAAAGTGGATTAGCATCAATACTTATTGCCTTGCGTCCTAGCTTCACGGCTTCAAGGGCTGTCGTTCCGCTCCCACCAAATGGATCAAGCACAGTTTCCCCGCGTCCGCTCAGACGTGAGATTAAACCATGCGGGAGTTGCGGAATGAACTTTGCGGGATATGGATGTATGTCATGTCCCGGCAGGCGAGTATCCACTTCGGTAAAGCTCCAATCAATAGCCCCGAGTTCATGAGCAACCTCCTTAACTGGCCTCAGATGAAGAGCTGGTTCATTATTTGTGACTTCCATCTCCGTCAAATTAGTAATGTTTACAGATTTCTGTGTCGGCATAAATGATGACTCTCAAATGTTAATTCTGGGATTTTATCAAAATCCCAGAATTGATTCAATCATGCAGTGAGCTATTGCCATGAGCGATAGCTGCAAGTGCTGCTGTTTCCCCAAAAATTAGCTGCCCTGCATTTTCCGAAATCAAATGACTAAGCCCTCCTCCCTATTCGCATTCAGATATTGCATCCACCACAGCAGCATTAGCCCGCGCTCCTCCAAGTGCTAGGACTTATGAATTTATGCCGCACGCACAGAGTTACGCTCCTGATTACTCATCTACTGCTCTACCACATACCTAGGCCACAATCCCGATTCAAACAGAGAACTGCAGGCCATCGTCCAGAAAACATGCCCACACACTTCCGTTTTCGTGTCATAGTCCATTACTCTCAGCGACTTGTTACCGATAACAGCAAAGAGATTATCTTCGAGGCTTTTCAATACACGAGCGGTATGCGATGCCGACCATTTCTGATTACTGGCATGCCAGTCTCTGGCGACTACTTTAAACGTTATCGCCTCTTGCTCCTGCTCTACCTTAACGACTTTCTCTCACTAGGATCGAAGCCATTAGCTAATAGTTTACGGGCCTCATCCCGGCGAGCCCTGGCATCCGCCAGCGAGACTTCGGGACACTTCCCATATCCAGAACTTTCTCTTTACTATCAAAGAAATAACGAACTCTCTAGTACTTAGAACCGTTAGGGTGAACCAGCAAACCATGCCTTCACCGTCAGTCAGTTTGTAGGCTTTTGCTTCAGGCTTTGCCGAACGAACCTTCACATCACTCAGAGCCATGATGAGTATCCTTTCAAAGGTTCTGTGTGGGTACAAACATTATCGAACCGGGATACACCCGCAGTTATACCCGAATAAGTAAGTTGATGTAGATTGAATCAGGTTGACTTAGGTTGAGTGAAAAAACGAGGAAAGCCTTGCAGATACTGGATTTCAGGCACAAAAAAAGACGTCCGTTGACGTCTATTGATGTTCCGATGGTGCCGAAGGCCGGACTCGAACCGGCACGTATTTCTACGGTTGATTTTGAATCAACTGCGTCTACCGATTTCGCCACTTCGGCACTGAAGGGGATGCGGAAACGTTCTGGATTATACCTGTCGGCGGCGGTCATGCAAGCGACAGCGTGTCGCCATTGCGCTAAGTGTTGAAAAAAACAGCGCTATCCTGCGCGGCGTCACCTTTTGCCGCTATTCCAGGGCGCCAATGCCACCTACAAACCTCATCGCCCCCTCCCGCAAACCCAGCTCCACCTGCCAGCCACTCCCCTTTCC
>ERZ894236.755-NODE-755-length-32700-cov-36.6582_pt1 | contig 32700 bp, 32 predicted proteins | sample MGYA00380297_ERZ894236 | MGnify/ENA primary metagenome ERZ894236 (study PRJEB32331, sample SAMN06328420) | human gut metagenome | biome: human gut microbiome; feature: stool | host: Homo sapiens | collected 2014-08-04 ... | reverse complement strand
CTTTATTTGTTGTCAGCAGCCCCCGTTTCGTGGTCTGCGTGTAGTTCCTTGTAAACTGACCTAAATTAGTTTATAAAAAGTAAGTCTATGAAAGTTTTTCTGTAAATAAAGATTTAAAAGGTCTTCTATGGTAAAATCAAAAATCATAGGAGGCCTTTTATTATGGCGAGAGAAAAGAAACCGATACACAAAGTACAAATGACAGATGGAAAAAGAAATATCATCCAGATACGCCTTTAGGAATATGACATTGAGTCTGTTCAGGACATTCAGGATGCCCTTAAAGATCTGCTGGGCGGCACCATCAAGGAAATGATGGAGGCTGAAATGGATGAACACTTAGGCTATTCCAAATCCGAACGCTCTGACAGTGATGACTGCCGCAATGGCTATAAGTCTAAGAGGGTCAACAGCAGCTACGGAAGCATGGAGATTCAGGTGCCTCAAGACCGTAAATCCACATTTGAACCTCAAGTAGTAAAAAAGCGTAAGAAGGACATTTCTGACATCGACCAGAAGATCATCTCTATGTATGCAAAAGGAATGACCACCCGCCAGATATCGGATACCTTAGAGGATATCTATGGTTTTGAGGCTTCAGAGGGCTTTATTTCTGATGTCACAGACAAGATCATGCCTCAGATCGAAGATTGGCAGAACAGACCGCTTTCTGAAGTCTATCCAGTCCTCTGCATAGATGCGATCCATTATTTCGTTCGGGATAACGGAGTGATCCGGAAACTGGCAGCTTATGTGATCTTAGGAATCAACCTGGACGGTCAGAAGGAAGTTCTAACGATCCAGATAGGGGAAAATGAGAGTTCAAAATATTGGCTGTCTGTCTTAAATGGACTGAAAAACAGAGGCGTAAAGGACATCCTGATTCTTTGTGCCGATGGACTCAGCGGCATCAAGGAAGCTATCTCAGCAGTTTTCCCAAAGACGGAATATCAGCGCTGCATCGTCCATCAGGTGCGCAATACTTTAAAATATGTGGCAGACAAAGATCGTAAGCCCTTTGCGGCAGATTTAAAGACCATCTATCAGGCTCCTACAGAAGAGAGCGCACTGGAGGCCTTAGAGTGTGTCACAGAGAAGTGGAGTGAGAAGTATCCGAACGCCATGAAAAGTTGGCGACAGAACTGGGACGCCATTTCCCCGATCTTCAAGTTTTCCACCGAAGTACGCAAGGTCATTTATACCACCAATGCGATTGAAAGTCTGAATGCCACGTACCGGAAGCTGAACCGCCAGAGGAGCGTATTTCCAAGCGATACCGCATTGCTGGAGGCTCTGTATCTATCTACCTTTGAGGCTACAAAAAGGTGGACGATGCCGATCCGTAACTGGGGGCAGGTCTATGGGGAATTGAATATCATGTACGAAGGGCGACTGCCGGAATGATCCATTAAAGTCCTAAGGAGACAGGCGGAAAATCCCGCCTGCTCTTGACATGTACGAATCATGTTGTTATATATAAACTAAGGGCTGAAAACTCTGAAACAAGTCTCCAGCCCCAAGCATTATCATAGAAGATCTTAATTACAGACTTTTTTCTCACACTCAGCATTTCAAAAAACATGAAGAAATAAACACTGAAAAAGTGAGTTTGTCAACAGATCCAACTTGAAACGGTCTCCAAGTCAGTAAATCTTATTTTATCCTGAGGTATTCTTTCTTTTCAACATCCACTACGATTTGTATTATACAGGAAGCTCCTACAGTTGACACAATAAGTATACTTTACAGAAAGCCCTCTCTCTTTAATTTGTTAGCAAGTCCAAAGTTTCATAGGCTCAGCATGTTTAATGTTCTCTTCAGTCCTTCCTCAATGTTATACCGCGCACTCCATCCCAGTTTTTCTAATTTTGTACTATCTAAACGTGCCTTTGTCGCTTTACTGTACCCAGATGCTTCTAATGAGTCTGGAATTTCAAATTCTACTTTTACGTTTGATATATCAGCAATATATTCGGCTAAATTTTTAAGTGTTATATCTGAACGTTCATCAGCAATATTGTATGCCATACCGTTTTCCCCACATAGCAACACAGTCAGAAGACCAGATACAGTATCTGCCACATATAAATATGAGTAATATTGATTTCCAGTACTTTTCAATATAATATTTTTACCTTGCACTGCATTATGCAGAAACTGTGATAATGCTTTCGTATCTGATTCTAAGAGAGTAGGTCCATAGGAACGCGTTAATCGTGGTATCACGATATTTAAATTTCTTTGCTTAATATATGCCTGACATAATGCCTCACCACAACGTTTACTTTCTGGATACCCTGCTCGCAACGTATTACTATCAATATATCCACAGTATTGTTCTGAAAATTTTTCAACATCCCCCCTATTTTCTCCATATACTTCGTTTGATGAAGCGTATAGACAACGAATTGCATTATGTACCGCAGCAAAATTCAACATATTCATAGCCCCAATAATGTTAGTCGTTATGGTTCCTATTGGATCGGTTGCATAAGCAATGGGATGTGTATTGCTGGCAAGATGTAGCACATAATCAGCAGTATCTATTTTCTCTTCTGGTAACGGGAAATTAATATCATGCTCAATAAATCTTAAATCTTCTCGATTTTTATAATAAGAGAAACGAGACTCCATTCTTTTTTTGCTACGGCCGAGCGCATACACAGTACAATTAAACCCTTCACTGTTCTTTTTCAATATTACATCAATCAAAAAACTTCCAATCAACCCCGAAGCTCCAGAAATTAAAATTGACTTATTCTTTAATTTATTCCATGGCAGTGCTAAATCTGCAACCCATTCAATGTCATTTTTATATTCTATATTTGAATAAAGATTCATAATTACTATATCTTCACCTTTCTATTACTTTAACCAGTCATTTTTATCACTTTTTAAATATGCTTTAAAAAGTTCTAAATCATCTTTAGTTGTTAACTTTATGTTTTTATCAGAACCAGTCGCAAAATACAACCGTTCACCTAGTTCTACCATCATTGTATTGGTATATGCAGAACCATAAATTCCTATTTCCCTTTCAAAAGCCTCATGATATTTTTTATCTAAGAGGCCAAATTTATATGCTTGCGGAGTTGAAACTCTACGTAGAGTCTCTCTTGGAATATATTTTGTTGTTGAGATTTCATCGTCAATGACAAATATTTGCTCATTATACGGCATGGATGTAACAGCATTGCCATATCGCTGACTTTTTATTATAACATCTGACAATACAGTCTCATCTACCAAGGGGCGAATACCGTCATGTATAATGATAATATCATCATCACTACACTTTCCTTCAAGATTATATACACCATTTCTTATGGATTCTTGCCCCGTTGTGCCACCAGATATAATCCATTTTAATTTTGTTATATTAAATTGTTTAGCATATGCACGAAGAATATCATGCCAACCATCTAAACACACAACTTCAATTGCATCAATTTGTGGATGGCGTTGAAATCCTTCTAATGTATAGATAATAATTGGTTTATCATATACATTGATAAACTGTTTAGGTATGTCTTGTCCCATTCTCGTTCCAGATCCACCAGCAACTATGATTGCCACATTCATAAAATCACCCTACTTATAAGAACTTAATTCTTACCCTTTCTGTTATAATATTTTATATCCACAACACATTCTAAACTTAAAAAATTCAACTATAAATTTCTTAGACTTCCAGAATGAAAAATTATATTTTCATAGAGTTCAAAGAATCAATTACGCTATGTTTTTTGTTGTACATAACTATCAATACAATAATAACCATAAAATACCGAACACTACTAGCCATTGCATATAACAGATTACAAAACAAACAACAAAACGTAACAATCCCCACTACATTTACAATGAATTTGATATCATAAATAGATTCTTTTTCCACTTTTCGCATAGTCCAATAATGCATGACAGTCAATATGCCATTTGAAATCAATGTTGTATAGCCAGCAGCAATATATCCAAACCGTTGAATACAAACATAATTTAAGCATACATTAAAGGTTGCAGCCGTTAATGATGCCACCATAATACCTTGAGACTTTTTATGAAAAAAAGAAACCGCGGAAAACATATCATACAATGTATGCAAAAATATACTAATCACAACAGGAGGAATAATATAGATTCCTACCAAATACTCATCTGTAGCTAAAATTTTAATTATTTCTGGTGCACATAAAGCGCCTAATAAACATGTTAATCCAACAATTACAATAATAGGCTTCATAACGACTTTAATTGTCTGGAAATCTCTTTTCCCTAATCTATAATTGATAAAAGGAGAAAAAGTTGTACTAAGCGCTCTCCAAAATAAAACTCCAATCGAAGACAATGTAGCGGCAAGTGAATAAATCCCTGCCTTATCATCACCAACCATATTGCTTATCATTATTTTATCTGTACTGCTAAGAACAACTGAACTTAAATAATGTGGGATTAGTGGTAATGCAATTACTAGAGTAGTTTTCCATAAAGCAAGATTTATAAAGGTACGGCCCTTGTAAATTAAATATAGATAAAGAATGCTTCCCACAAGCATATTCACGCTTCCAGCGCTCCATAACCTAACCAAAGCAAGATCAAATACAGAATTATTTTTTGCCCAAATAACTGCGCCTACAGACACTATTTGAGATAATATGGCAGTTCCAACTGTAATCCAGAAAGTAAGTTTATAATTATATTCGTACCGCTGCTTAGTTGTCCAAAAAATTGTAGCAGACTGGAAGAGACACATTAACAACATCAAAACAATGAGTTTTGTTGGAAGTTTAATAACTTGACTTGTCATGTCTTGAAATAAAAAAAGTACTATTCCCAAACTTATTGTTGCTAAGGAATCAAGTCCTAGCATTGATGATAAAAATTTCCATCGGTTATCACTATGATCATATAACCCAACTTGCAAAATTCCTGGATAAATCAAAGTTAAGGTGGCAAATACCTGAATAATCGAATACCACGAATTGTAAACAGAAATCACCCCATAATCTTCTGGTGTAAGCAACCTAGTAAAAATTGGGGTTGTAATATAATTGATCCCACTCGTTGCAAAAGATGCTATTCCAAAGACTATTGTCGCTTTTAACGAAATCGTAAGCGAATTGAATTTATTCAAAGCCCTGTACTTCATATTTTCTGCTTATCCTGTTCCTTTTGATATTGTATAACAGCTTTTAGTTTTCGCTCTTCCTTTAAAGTAAAATCTAATAAAATAACTGCAACAGTATAGAAAAACCAAAAATAAAATTTATAAAAACTAGGATCTAAAAAACTTAAGAATCCAAAAAACATTTGGATTCCCAATGATATAAAATTTAATATTAGAATGTTTTGATGACAACGATATCGCTGCAATCTACGATTCTGTCTATAAGTTGTTATAAAAATATATAACAACGGTACAATAATCCCTAGAAATCCTATTATACCTGTCTCACATAAAATGTTTAAATAATCATTATGTACATATTTATCATTTATTGGAGTAGTTGCTGCTATTTCCCGAAAATCGCCAAAAGCATAATTAGCATATCTTCCCCATCCAATTCCCATAAAAGGCGCTTCTTGAAACAATTCCCATGCACGTCTCCAACGACGTATACGACCGGATGTAATATCAACTTTAGCTCCCGAAGTTACAGATAATACTATTTGTTCTACCGTCCTCACAAAACGATCCAGATAGCCTTGAGTACCTAATAATAAAATCACAAAAAGAGAGAGTATTCCAACCAAACCAACTAAAGCAAATTTTTTACGTGTTTCTTTTCCTAATCGAAAATCTATACTCAAAACAAACATAACACATACAGTAGATAATATGCAAAGCAATTCACTGCGACGTCCTTCTAACATAATCCCGCAAAAAAGCAGCAACACAATTGTAATATACTTTAATATTTTCAAAGGTCTATTCTGTAGTTTCACAATTAACGAACTGACCATAGAAACGATTGCCATAGCCATTACGTAATCTGCAAATATGATTGATCCTCCGATCGGTATGCCATAACCATCGTTAATAAGTTGTTGTGCATATTCCCGTACACCTTCTGGCAAAAATGGATAAATATTTTTCCAGTATAAATCCGGAAATATTGTCACTCCCGCAATATACACAAAAAAAATGAGTGCAAATATTATAATTGCCCGGATAGAATAGTCAACATTTTTTAAATTGGGTTGAGCAATAAAAAAAATCGCCAAGCAAATCAACATTGTAAGCGCATAAGTAATCATTTCCCGATCTTTTCTAGAGTCCAAACAGTAGAAAAAAACAATTGTGATTACCAAACATAGAAGCGCTAGTTTTATTCTCGAAATATATATGCATCTAGTTGTGCAAAGGCAATTTAAAAAAACAATACTCACAAAAATTATATAACCCCAATTTTTACTAATATTCAAATCATTATAAACAAAGAATGTAACCGAAAAAAGAGTAAGATAAAACAAGATACTATTAGAAATCTGTCTCTTATTTCCATTATTATTTTGATTCATATTTGCTCCTATGCAACTGTCAAATATAAGAGAAAACTATTTTAAAAGATCTTCTCTAGAATCATTATGGTTAAATTCAATATATTGCGGTATCATATAATCTTTACCATATGTACTTTCTAAAATCTGTTTGTATTTTGAAGACACATAAAATTCCCCATCTTCAAATGGTACTAGGATATAGCTATCCATAATATCTGCCGGAAGAATCAAACTGATGCCGCATAATTGGTCATTTGCTCTATGCACTAAAGTATGATTCCCACCAAGCATCTCAAAAAATCGCTTCATCCATTTTAACTTTAAATCATAAGAAAATGGACATCCTATTAAAACAATCAACTTCATTATAAATAAACTCAATCCGGTATATACAGCATGATTCTTTGTCCTTTTTAAAGATTCCAAATTTCTAATAAAAACCTGAAAAAACATAATTCCATATATCTTCATTCTTTGTAGCAGAATATTTTCTGAAATATAATCCCAAACAAAAATGTCTATCCAAACAGGAAGATTCCCTGAAGACCGCATGATTATTTTAATAATTGGTTGCTGCTCGCTTAAAGTCAAGCCCATAGGCAACCCTTTTTCGTGTACCGAAGAAACAAATCTTATATATTCTTTCCGTGTCATGGTAATATCAATATCATCATCCCACGGGATAAATCCTTTCTCTCGAATAGCACCTAATAAAGTCCCTCCATGCAATGAATATTTAACGTTATTTTCAAGACAATACGTATGAAAAACTTTCAAAAGAGAAAGAAGATTGTTTTGTATATTTTGTAATTCGTCAGTTTTTTCATAAGTTTGATTTCTCATATACCATATCCTCTATTTGCTAAAACTCAATATTCAAAATATAATGTTTCTCTCTTTTTTCAATTGGCGGTATCTCCATATAATTACCATACAGTTTTTTTAAATATCCGTCATAATTTCCCGGCAAATTAACCTCTAAATTTTCAAAAATTCCTTTTTTAGTAGGGAAATATGTACCCGCTTCGCTGATTTCCCCAAAATAATGTTTGCGTCCAGATGGAATCCCCAATAAGCCTGTTTGTTTTTTATACTGACATGATTTGTCAATTATGTTGCACCAAGTAGCATATGAAAAAAACGAAAAAACTCTCCCAATAACAACTCTTTTCCAGAAAATAATTCTCCCCGTTAATGTTTGTGACATAAAACAACGAAGAGAACTTTTTCGAGCTTCATAAGTGCCTACTTGTCCTGCTATAAACATTAACATTGTACAATAGCCGCCTTTTAAAATTTGTAACACTTTATTACGTGGCACATTCTCAAGAATAAAAATATCTATTTTTATTTTATTCGTCTCCTCGTTACACTCTTCACCAAGTTCAACAAACTTTGTCTCTTTTATGAGTATTTTAGGGAATCTGTTTGTAGGAGATTCTTTATAATTAGGGGCATTTAGTATATACTTCTCTCCAAGTTCTTTATTGAAAATTTTCTTAAAGTGTTCAAAATCCGCTCGTGACATTAGCAGATCAAAATCATCATCCCACGGAATATACCCTTTATGTCGAACTGCTCCCAGTGCCGAACCGCCACCTAGCATAATAGCGATATTATATTTTTCACAAACCCAACTAACATCCTTATAACAATTTAACATTGCCATCTGTAGCTGATGCAATTCTCGTTCCGCAAGAAGTTTAATATTTCCATTTGCATTCATTGAATTTATTACATTTTTATAAGACATTATTCCTTCACCTTTTAAGTACGATATCAATTAACAATAGTTTTTACAATTATATCATACGTTTTATCCCTATTAAAATTCTCTTCTGCACATCTACGTGCATTGCGACTTGATGTACAACATAGTTTTTTATTTTGTTTATATTCCAGAATTGCCTTCGCTACATCCTCTGCACAACTACACCTGCAATTAATCCCACATTGGTATTTAAATAGCATATTTCTATATTCTTCACATTCTTGTGTATTTATAACTGGAAGACCCGCCATAGCATAATCCATATGTTTATTGATAATACTTTGTGCTGCACCGGGAACTATAGGATTTACAGCAATATCACATCGTACTAATATCCATACCATATCTGCATAAGACAACCGTCCAACAAAATTTACAGGAAGTCCCTGCGCCTTTCTTTCTAATTCATTCATACAGGGACCATCTCCCATCACAATAAATTCCACTTGCTCTAGTTCCTCTTTAGGCAACATTTCTAATGCTTTTAACACAATTGCAATATCATAACTATGCCCCAAAGTCCCTATATAAGCAATTTTAAATCTATTATTATCCAAAATATTGAGATCACTAAGATGCGGCAAATAATTATCCACATAATGGTCAAACTTTTTTTTACTCGTTCCTAAATAAACCGTATATCCTTTAGCTTTCTTATTTTTACGCTTAACCCTAGCTGTATATGTATCAGAAACTGTAATAATCTCATCTGCAGAAAGATATATTTGATCTGCCAACATTTTTATAGGCATATAAATCAAATCACTAATCAGAGGTATATGAAAAACCATTTTAAATGCTTCTGGCCATAAATCTTGAACATCGATAATAAATCTAATATCGTTTCTTTTACAGTATTTAGAAACTAAAAAAGGACCCGTTAGAGATGGAATTGCACAGTAAATAACATCCGGTTTTTTTCGCGTACATAAATATCTCTTTACATTTATTCCCCAATAATAATGGCTATAAAAACGTTTCAAACATACGTTTCGAGGATACCCAGGCTCATGAATATACGTTATTGTAAAATTTAGCGAATCCTGTAGCTGTTTTTTGGGGGCTTTTTTTTCGTGATCAAAATCTGAAGTTATAATTTCAACAGGATTCTTTTTACTTATTATTGAAGCTAAATATGCAAATCTCCCATTATCATATAAAGAAAAATCTCCAGTAAAATTTGCAATTATAACAATATCTTTACCCATATTTCTTCCTACAATCGATAAAGTGGAAAAAAATCCTCATTTTTCGTTTCTTCATTTCCACTCATCATTACAAATTGATCATATAATTTCTTGTTCCAAATTTTTTTTCCTATATAAAAATCAAAATTTGTATTTTTACCAAATTTTTTTTTATACATATATAGCGCATCTTGTGGTTCATTTGAACGCCCACCTCCATGATGAATATAATGAAAGTTATGTTCCTTTCCCCACTTCACTGCGGTTGCTTCCAATAATGCTCCTGCATTTAACTCAAAAAGTTTATCACTACTTCCCAAAAGATGGGCATGCATTAAATTTCCTCTTATAAAATACATTTCACTGGCAATAACTTCATTCTTATAATGTGCACGTATTTCTAAGGTATCCGATCCAAGAAGTAAGTTTATTTTTTCATAATATTCATCCGGGAAAAAATATTGTATGGCAGCATGATTTCTTTCTAAAGTTTCATTATATAATTTTTTAAAGATAGTCCAATCGTGTGGTGCAAGATGAATCGAACACTCTACCCCCTTCTCTAAAGACTTCCGTATATCTCGGCGAGTACTTTTGCTAAATTCATTTTGTATAGGATCATCATACTCCTTTAAATTTGTACCTACTGTGTGCCTTAAATAGACAGTTTTATATATGTCTTGAAAATCTTCATAATTTTTATATATCGGATGAAAACGAACAAACTCGCATACGATATCATTTTCATCACAATGTTTTTGAAAAGCTTGATAATACTCTTGAATTAATTGTTCTTTATTTATTGCTTCACAAATAATGGGACCGCCATACCCATATGGTGTAATAATATCAAAATACCGTTTACTATCTATCTTCCAAGGAATTTCTCTCTTTATATACATATTCTTTATAGTGCCGCTTGTGGATTGAAATTGAAAAATTTCACACTTTCCACTATCAATAAATTCACATATTTCTCCATATTCTGGTGCAAAATAAATATCAAACATTATCAGTCCTCTTTCTTATTTTTATAGATTAGTCACTTGCCAATTTTTTTTGGAGGCGATATGCTTCTATTATATATCCCCTGTTTTTATAAAATCGGATAGCATTATTATTGTCAGATGATACCCAAAGTTCTGCTAAAGATATCCCCTTGTCATCAGCACAAGACTCTGCTGCTTCCATTAATCTCCTGCCAATCCCTCTGTTTTGCACCTCCGCATCAACCGCAAAATATGCTATATGAAAAAGTCGTTCTTTTTCGCTAGGCAAAATATATCCCCATAGGAATCCACATATATGACTATCTTCGTTAACAGCACAAAAAACGTAAGCCTTATTTTGATAAAGATATTCTTTTAAAACAATTATTTTTTCTTCTATAAAAGTATGTTCGAACTTATCTGGCAAAGAATTTGCAAGACATATTTGCATTAAACGATAAATATCTTCATGAAAAAAAACTATATCTTCAGCATTCATTTTTCTAATTTCTATTTGCATACATTCTTTCCTCATCTAAGTCTTGTAAATATAATGATTCTCCCACAGCAATATTTTCACGTTTTAATACCCTTCCAATTGTTAAAAAAACAATTTTCATATCCCCGTAAAAGGTTAAATGTTCTATATACTGAACATCCATCATAAGGCGCTGATCCCAATTCAAATTATTTCTTCCATTTATTTGAGCAAGTCCAGTTAAGCCAGGACGAACATCATGCCGCTTTTTTTCATTCAAAGTATAATATGGTAAATAATGTACCAGCAACGGCCTCGGTCCCACCACGCTCATATCCCCCTTCAGGATATTAAACAGCTCTGGAAGTTCATCCAGGCTGCTGGCCCGCAGCTTCTTACCAAAGCTGGTCAGCCGTACCTCATCCGGCAGCAGCTCCCCATTCTCGTCCCTGGCATCGGTCATGCTGCGGAACTTATACATCTCAAAGATCCTTTCGTCCTTTCCTGGACGTTTCTGTTTGAAGATCACCGGACTTCCCAGTTTTATCCGCACCAGGACCGCTGTGACTGCCATGACCGGGGACAGCACAACGATCGCACCTGCCGACAGCACGATATCCAGAAATCTCTTTATGTAGTTTCGGTACAGCCGACTAGTCATTGAAACAGCTCCTTATGATCTTGATCATGGTATCCTGCTCCTCCGCCGTCATCTTATTATCACTCGGCAGGCACAGTCCCCTCTGGAAAAGATCCATCCCCACATCCAGCGGCTTTCCGTCTTTCCCGACAGCCCCTCCGGCAATATAAGCATTGGTCTTTGCCCGTCCGTTCCCTTCCCGGGTCACAAACCCGTTCATCCGGAAGACCGGCTGCATATGCATGGGCTTCCAGATGGGGCGCCCCTCGGCATTATACTTCGCCAGCGTCTCCAGGATCTCCATGGGACAGCTCTTTCCCGGTTCCGGGATGTACAGGGATTCCTGCTCCCCACGCACCTGTCTGCACATGGCCTCCGGATCGATGACCAGGCACGACAGCCAGTAGTTGGGCTCGGAGTTTTCGGCGTCGAACGGATTCATCTGTACCGGAAGGTCCTTAAAGCCCTCCCTGTACCGCTCATAAATGGCCTTCTTCTGTGCGATGTGCTCCTTTAAGTACGGGAACTGCCCCCGCACCACCCCGGCGATCACGTTGCTCATCCGGTAGTTGTAGCCTACTTCCTCATGCTGGTACCAGGCCGCGTTCTCCCGGGACTGGGTGGACCATTTCCGTGCCCTGTCTGCCGCGTCCTTATCATCGGTCAGAAGCATCCCCCCGGCAGAGCCAGTGATGATCTTGTTTCCGTTGAAGGAAATGGCGTTATAGGTACCGAAGGTCCCGGTCTGCTGTCCCTTATAGGAAGCCCCCAGGGATTCCGCCGCATCCTCGATGATCATGGCCCCATGGCGTTCACAGACAGCCCGCAGCTCATCGATCTTTCCCGGCGTCCCGTATAAATGGGCCATAACAACGACCCGGACCTCCGGATACAGTTCAAAGGCCTTTTCCAGGGCCACTGGATCCATGTTCCAGGTATCGTATTCGGTGTCAATGAACACCGGGACTCCGCCCTCATACACCACCGGGTTTACAGTAGCGGAAAAGGTCATATCCGAGCAGAACACCTTCTCCCCGGGCTTTACCCCGGCCAGCTTCACGGCCAGGTGGAGGGCAGATGTGCCGGTGGCCAGGGCCACGGCATACTTACACCCCACGGTCTCACAGGCCAGACGCTCCACCTCGTTGATGTTCTCCCCGACCGTGGACATCCAGTTCTTTTCATAGGCATCCTTTATATATTCCAGCTCCGGCCCGTGCATGGTGGGTGAACTGAGCCAGACCTTCTTTTCAAATGGAACGAACCGTTCTTCTGCATGAAACATGGCTTTCATCTCCCTTTTCTCCGGATCCGGCATGCTGCCGGTATCCGGTCCATAAAAATACTGCCAGCACCTGGATGCTGCCAGTTCTGAATCGTCCTATCGGTATTTTCCTACGTCCCCGCCGGATGGTACGTCCCCACAATCCGCATCACATCCTCCCGGATCCCGTCCCCATCCTCATTGGCGGTCACATAAAGCTCCTCCAACTGCTCCTCAAACCGCTCCATATCAAACTCGATGGGCTTTCCGATGTGTATCAGCTTATTCGGCGTATCCTGCATCCCTTCCTCGTTCATGAGAAGCTCCTCATATAACTTCTCCCCGGGCCGCAGGCCCGTGAACACGATGGGGATATCCACATCCGGCGTGTACCCGGACAGCCGGATCAGGTTCTTCGCCAGGTCCAGGATCTTCATGGGTTCCCCCATGTCCAGGACGAAGATCTCTCCGCCCCTGGCATAGGCCCCGGCCTGTAATACCAGCGACACCGCCTCCGGGATCGTCATGAAATACCGGATGATATCCGGGTGGGTCACGGTCACCGGACCGCCCTGCTCGATCTGCTTTTTAAAGAGCGGGATCACGGACCCGTTGCTTCCCAGTACATTTCCGAACCGCACGGCCACAAAGTCTGTTTTCGACCTGGCGTTCATCATCTGCACCACCATCTCGCACATCCGCTTGGACGCCCCCATGATGTTGGTGGGGTTCACGGCCTTGTCCGTGGAGATCAGCACGAAACGCTTAGTACCATACTTGTCCGCCGCCTTTGCCGTCTTATATGTACCGAACACGTTGTTCTTGATGGCCTCGTTGGGGCTGTCCTCCATGAGGGGCACATGCTTGTGGGCCGCCGCATGGTATACGATGTCGGGACGGTATTTCTCAAACACCGTCTCGATCCGGTGGGTGTTCCGGACGGAGCCGATGAGCACCACCAGGTCCAGGTCCGGATACTTTTCCTTCAGCTCCAGCTGGATGTCGTAGGCGTTGTTTTCGTAAATATCAAAGATAATTAACTGCTTCGGGTTATGGCTTGCCACCTGGCGGCACAGCTCGCTTCCGATGGAGCCGCCTCCCCCGGTCACTAAGACCACCTTGCCGCTGACGTAGCCCATGATCTCGTCTAAGTTCACCCGGATGGGATCCCGGCCCAAAAGGTCCTCGATCTCCACATTCCGGAGCTTTGCGATGCTCACCTCACCGTTGATCAGCTGGTAGATGCCCGGCAGGATCTTCACCTGGCAGCCCGTCTCCCGGCAGATCTCGATGATGGCCTTCCGCTCCTTGGCGGAGGCCGACGGGATGGCGATGTAGATCTCGTCAATTTTGTATTCCTCGGCAAGCCGCGGGATATCGTTCCGGTTCCCGGCCACGGGAACGCTGTTTAGGAACTTCCCGGCCTTGTTCTTATCATCGTCCACAAAGCAGACCACGCAGCCGTTGACCAGGGAGCTGGTGGTCATCTCCTTTAGGATCACAGAGCCGGAGGTCCCGGCGCCCACGATCATGATCCGCTTTGCTGCTTTTCTGCTGTGGTTCCCGAATAAGGAGATCACCACCCGGTAGGAGAGACGGATCCCAAGCTCCTCGGCACAAAGAGCTGTAAAGGACACTAAAAAGAAGCTCCTGGGCACGGAAAGCTGTAAGAGCACCATCCCGGCGATCTGTACCAGGGAGGCCAGGCCGCAGGCCGCCACCACATGGAGGGCCTCCCGGACCCCGGCCACGCTCCACATGGTGGAGTACATCCGGGCCAGGAAGAAGATTACCAGGGAGGCCAGGATATAATAGGGAAGGAACTCCATGGCCGCCCGGGCGTATTCCGGCGGGATCTTAGAAATATTTAAGTCAAACCGGACAAAAAGGCCTAAAAAAGAGGCCAGACAGAGCGCCAGGATGTCTGCGGCCATTAAAATGCCCATGCGGACGCGCTTGTCCCTGGGCAGGTATTTTTCCAGAAATTTGTACATCAGATCTTCCTCGGATTCGTTGTTTCACGGGATACACCCATTTTACTTCCCATAATCGTCCTTGTCGGAAGTCCCTTCTTTTTATGAATACCGTATACATTGTGTGTATATCATGAAGAAACAGGATAATATCACCAATTCTCCGAAGCATCGGAATCCCTTTGTTTTTCGGCATGATCTGCCTGGAATTCCCCATAAAATTCCATAGGAAATACCCCCATATCCTTGACAGACAAAAGGAAAAAAGTTATGATAAATACACTGGCGGTTTTTAGGGAAATCTCTGGGAGTAAGAGCGTAGGAGAAAGGAAAATGGACAACAATTCTACATACGAGCAGTATGAACAGGAAATCGATCTGAAGGATCTGATGTTTGCGGTGCTCCATAAATGGAGGCCGGTGATTCTTGTGGCGGTGGTCCTGGCGGTGCTCCTTGGCGGGGCCAAGGGCGCGATGACATACAGGCAGCAGAATGATCCTGAGGTCAGCAAGGAAGCCAAGGAAAAATACCAGGAGGAGCTGGATCTCTACGAGAAGAATAAAGAGACAGCGGAGCGGGAGATCGAGAATCTGAAGACAGACATCGCGAACCAGCAGGAATACCTGGATAAATCCATCTGGATCAATATGAGTCCCTATGATGTATGTGAATCCAGGATCGATATGTATGTGACCACCGGATATGAGATCATGCCGGGAATGGTCTACCAGAACCAGGATTATACGGATACGATCCTCCAGGCGTACCAGGGTCTTCTGACCAGCAGCGCCGTGATGGAGGATGTGGCAAAGAGCGTGGGGACGGAGCCCAGATATTTAAAGGAACTGGTCAATGTGACCATCGGGACCAACGGCGGCCAGTTAAACCACCTTCTGACCATCAATGTCAAGCATAAGACCAAGAGCGATGCCAAGAAGGTAATGGACGAGATGCTGGATCACATGAACGAGCTTCATGGACAGGTAGTCGCCAGCATCGGCGAGCATACGGTGAACACAGTCAACAGCAGCGTCAGCGCCATGGTGGACCTTTCTCTGGCAGATACCCAGCGGGCGGAGACTGAGCGGCTGACCAGTCTGAACAACAGCCTGGAGGAGAAGCAGAAGACTCTGGACGAGCTGGAGGAGCCCGAGGCGGCAGCCAGCTCCGCAATGGCGGCCTTAAAGAGCGGGATCAAGTATGCGGTCCTGGGCGGCGTTCTGGGCGGCTTTATGGTGGTGTTCTTTATCTGTGTGGCCTTCCTCATGAGCGATAAGCTTTACTCTGCAAAGGAGTTAAAGAACCGTTACCGCATTAAGATCCTGGGCACCATGCCCATCCGCCGGAAAAAGCCAATGGGTAAGATCGACGCATGGTTAAACCGGATGGAAGGCCGTGCGGTGGAAGGAAATGCGGATACAGGATACGGCCTGATCACCGCGAATATCCGGAACTACGCGGAAAACATGAAGACCATTCTGGTGACAGGAACAGCCGATGAGGCGGTCCTGGCTGAGGTGACAGACAGACTGGCGGCAGGACTTGCCGGGATCCGCGTTATGGCCGGAGGAAATATGCTCCAGGATGCGGAAACCTTAAAGAAGCTGCCGGAGTGTGACGGAGTGGTTCTGGTGGAGCAGTGCATGGACGCGAAATACAGCACTGTTGCCATGGAGATCGAAAGAGTGACCGATCTGCAGAAGAGCGTGATCGGATGCGTTGTGTTTGAATAAGTGATTTGAAGGAAGCCGTTTGCGCAGCTCCGTTATGAGGCGCACAAACGGCTTCTTTTCGTTTTATGGGACGTGATCGTTTTTGAAGATATTCTGTATCAAATGGGGAGGATCAGAGATACTTTTATATATGGGGCTGCGGACCATGGGCTGTCCGGAGAAGGGAATACAGGGGGCATGGTTCTGACGTTCTGCCCATCACCCAGATGGCTGCATTATCAAAATATAGATAATATACAAATTCGGGTAATCCTGGTTTAATAGAAACAAAGGAGGGGATGAACATGGTAAGTTACGAACGTTTATGGAAAACAATGGAGAAGAAGGGAATCAGCCAGTACCGGCTGATCAACCATTATAAGATCAGCGCCGGCCAGATCGGCCGGATGAAAAAGAATATGCATGTTTCCACCCATACCCTGGAGGTATTCTGCAATATTTTACAGTGTCCTGTGGAGGATATTGTAGAGGTGATCCTGGATCCCCAGGAACCAGACGGAAAAGAACCGTCCAGTGCCGGAAGCAGGGCGGCTGGAAGAACCGCAGCCGGGGCCAGGGATGCCAAAAAAGCGGAGGGCGCCACAGGAGATAAGGCACCTGGGAAGCCGGAATCCAGATCCGGAATCCAGGGAACCGGAAAGCCCGCGGCAGCCACTGGAGATAATGCGTCTGGAAAACTGGCATCCAGGTCCGGAGTCCAGGGAACCGGAAAGCCCGCGGCAGCTACCGGAGATAAAGCGTCTGGGAAACTGGCATCCAGGTCCGGAGTCCAGGGAACCGGAAAGGCCGCGGCAGCTACCAGAGATAATGCGTCTGGGAAACTGGCATCCAGGTCTGGAGTCCAGGGAACCGGGAAGACCGCAGCTGTCACCGGAGAAAAGCCAGCCGGAAAGGCAGAAGACCGTACTGGCGGAAAAACGGCTGGGAAGACTCCGGCTGGTTCCAGAGAGGGAAACAAGTAGGTAAGGAGACTGCGGGATGGTCAGATATACGCGCCTGTGGGAGACCATGGAGAAAAGGGGGATGAGCCAGTACCGCCTGATCCGGTATCATGGGATCAGCGCGGGACAGATGCGCAGGCTGAAATTAGACATGAACGTTTCCACCCAGACCATTGAGCGGCTCTGCAGGGCGCTGGAATGCCGGGTGGAGGATGTGATGGAGGTTGTGCTGGAAGATCCCGGGACAGAGGAGTAGAAGGCTCTGGACCCATGGACCGGCCTGCGGGACTTCCTTTTTTTGTTATTCCGGTGTATGATAGTAAAAAAACATCCGGGAGGTTTTTGTATGGAGTATTATGGTACGCTGGGGCCGGCCTGCGGCAGTGTGCAGACGTTAAAGGAGATGCTGGCAGCCGGGATGACAGGCGTGAGGCTCAATCTGTCCCATGGGGATCTGGAGGAAAATGGACATTGGATCCGTATGGTGCAGGAGGCCGGAAGGGAGCTTCATTCCCAGGTACAGATCCTCATGGACCTCCGGGGCCCGGAGCTGCGTCTGGGAAGGTTTAGGGAGGAGATCCAGGCAGAAGAGGGCAGCTGGCTGGTCCTTGGAGATGGAGGCCTTCCGGTTCCGGAGGAAGCACTAGCATATGTGTGTCCGGGAGACCGGATCCTCATTGACGATGGGAAGGTGGAGCTGGAGGCAGAAGCCGGAGCCGCACCATCCGCCGGCGGATGCCGGATCACGGCCCGGGTGGTCCGGGGCGGGCTCATAAAGTCCGGGAAGAGCCTGGCCATTGAGGGGAAAGCGGTCCCCATGCCCACGCTGACGGAAAGCGACCGGAAAAATATAAGGGCAGCCGTTTCCTATGGGATCACCGGGGTGATGCTGCCCTTTGTGCGGAATAAAGAGGATCTTCTGGTTCTGCGGGAGGCTCTTAAGGAGGCCGGGGCCGGAGAGATCCAGGTCTTTGCCAAGATCGAGAACATGCAGGGAGTGGAAGCCATAAAGGAGCTGCTTCCGTATTGCGATCATGTGGTGATCGCCAGAGGGGATCTGGGAAACGCCATGCCTTTATGGAAGCTGCCTGGGGTCCAGAAGAGGCTGGCAAGAGAATGCCGGGAAGTAGGAAAGCCGTTCATGGTGGTGACCCAGATGCTGGATTCCATGCATGAACGGGCAGTCCCAACCAGGGCCGAGGTCCTGGATATATATAATGCGGTGCTGGACGGCGCCTCCTCCCTGATGCTCACAGGGGAAACGGCGGCGGGAAGCTATCCGGTCCAGGCGGTGGAATATCTGGTGAATACGGGCGAGGAAGCGCTGAGGGATATGGAGGAGGCCTAGTTCTGGGCCTCCTCCCACATTTTTACGGGCATTCCGTTGACTTCCACGTTGTTTTCCACGGCAATGACCAGGCAGCGCCGTCCTTCGATGAAACGGGTCTCCACCAGGTCCAGCCGGTCTGGGTTGACCTTGATGTCCACGTCCGGCGTTTTCACGGCAAATTTTCCGGTCCCTGTGATAGCTGGTACCAGAATGGACGTATCCTCTCCGGCAGCTTCCTTATAAACGGTATCGAAATGCTCCAGCCGCTCCGGCTCCACACCGCTTTTTTCCAGAAGGTCACGGACCTGGGGCTTTGTCAGGGCCAGGGGCTCCATGTCCTCCTTGTGCTCCTCCTCTAACTCGGTGAGGTTTTCATGGATCTGGCGGACAATGGTGTAGTCGCAGGAATCCCCCAGGGTATCGGAGAGGATCTCCTGGAATGCCTCCTTCTGGGATCTGAAGGAAATGGGCGACGGCGCGCCCAGGCAGGCGTCGATGAATTCGGTGTGCAGCTCCTCGGGATTTTTGGAAAAATACAGGAGGCTGTGGATGTCGGAGGAACGGTCGTTGAATGCCGGGAACAGGAAGCCGGTCATGGGCGGCTGCACCCACCAGTCCCTGGGCCGTTCTTCGATGAGGTTGGTGGCCTCATTGTAGGAGAGCCCCGGCTCTGACAGCTTCACCGGGCAGATGCAGCAGAGGATATGGTGATAGACCTCCTCGGAGGCGTCGAACATCTCTTCATTGTCCAAAGCCTTTCCCGGAACATCGTAGGCGCTGTGGATCAGTATGATGTAATAGTTTTCGCCGTAGTCGTAGTTTTCAATGACTTTATTATAGAAGGAATCCACAGTTTCATCGTCCGCCAGCTTTTCCTCCCTAAGCTTCATGAGCAGGGCATGGGCGCTGTCTTCGCCCTCGTCGCGGATGGAATATTCCAGGTTGTGGAGATTTTTTCCGATCCCCCCGGAAAGGGTCTTTTTAAAGATCTCATAATATTTGAAGATCTCTTCCTCTGAGAGAGCAAAAAAGGCCTCTTTCAAAGTCGTTCTGATATTTTTTTCTGCGTCCACGTAGCAGCCGCAGATGCGGGTGATGGCGTTGTTGTCTTTTTTGAACTGTTTCTTTATTTCTGAAATTTCGCGTTTATTCATAATAATCTCCATTCTGCCGCCGGGCAGCGGCACGGCCAGTTATTTCTGCTCCGGTTCCTGGGTGCGGTCCGCAAGGGCCCGCAGGCCAAGGGTGTATACGTCGGCTCCCAGGCCGACGATGATGCCGGTGGCGATGGGGGAGATCACCGAGTGGTGACGGAACTCCTCCCTTTTATGTATATTGGACATGTGGAGCTCGATCAGCGGACACTCCAGCATTTCCAGGGCGTCGGAGATCCCGTAGCTGTAATGGGTCCATGCCCCTGCGTTGATCATGACGCCGTCATAATGCTCGGTATAGGCCTCGTGGATCTTATCCACCATTTTTCCCTCGTCGTTGGTCTGGAAGCAGGTGACGGAAACGCCCAGCTCCCGGGCCAGCCTCTGTACGTTTTCGTTGATCTCATCTAAGGTGACGGTCCCATACTGTTCGGGATTTCTTTTCCCGAACATATTGTGGTTGACGCCGTGAAGCAGCATAAATTTTTTCATGTTCAGTACCTCCTGCCGGGATCTTCTTTGCCCGGCACCGAATATTTTACATGGGTTTCCGGCAGTTTGCAAGCGGCGCGGGAATAAATTTCTCCTGCGTGAGGGATGGATCTTTCATGTACAGGGGATAAAATCGTTCTGGATGGAGGAAACTATATGAGAGGATCCGGCAAAACGGAGGCTTCTGGAGCCGGGTCTGTTCCTATAAGAAAGAGAGGGATCGAAGATGAGCAGATTTTTACAATGTCCCGACTGTCACGGCATTGCCCTGGTGATCTACGGGGAGGAGGACGCGGGCTGCGGGACCTATGACAAGCTTCATGCCAACACCACAGACGCGGCCCTGGAAAAGCACCTTCCGGTGGTGAAGGTGAAAAAGGATGTGGTCCAGGCAAAGGTGGGAGAGAACGACCATCCCATGGACGAAGACCATTATATTACCTGGGTATACCTGGAGACCACCAGGGGAGGAAGCCTCCGGGTCTTAAAGCCCGGAGACCCGCCCCAGGTGGAATTTCGCCTGAGTGACGGAGAGCGGCCTCTGGCGGTCTATGAGTACTGTAACCGCCACGGCCTCTGGAAGGCGGAGCTGGCCCAGGAGTAGGAAAGCAGCCGTCTGCCGTTACAGAGCGATCAGGCTTTCGTCGTCCGGCACAAAGATGTTGCCGCCGTAATATTTCTTCCCTTCGCTCTTATACAGCCGTTCGCGTCCGGCGACGTTGCTGTCTTCCGTATGCCACAGCACCAGATTGGGGATCTGCATGGCCTGGGCCAGTTCGCAGGCGTCCTTGACGGTGCTGTGGTGTTTTTCGTAGGGCTTCCACAGATCCCGCTCCACATAAAGGCAGAAGGCCTCATGGAGCAGCCAGTCGCAGTCCCGTACATATTTTTCGCATACAGGGTTATAGGGCTCGTCTCCCAGGAAGGTCAGCTTTTTCCCATTATTTAAGGTGAGGCTGAAGCCGAACTGCCGGGCCTTGGTGGAGTGGATGTCAAAAAAGGTCACATCATAGCTTAAGATCTGCCGGTGATCTCCGTCCTTTAAGGGATCCAGATGGATCCGGCTGTCCAGAAAACGGAAATGCTTTTCCTGGATGGTCAGGCGGCACAGGGTGCGGATGGTCTCCGCCAGGTCCTCGTGGCAGTAGATCCAGGCGTCTCCCTGGTACTGGTCCTTTAACATCCCGGTGGCGATCATCCGGATCATCCATACGATGCCCAGGATGTGGTCTGTATGCTCATGGGTCACAAAGATGTGGTGGATCCGGTGGACGGGTACCTGCATATTGTCCAGGATCTTTAAGATCCCGTTTCCGCCGCCGGCATCCACCATGAAATATTCGTCACTGTCCCTGAGGGCAAAGCATGTATTATAAAGGTTGGTCACCGCCGCATTGCCGGTTCCAAAAACGTAAAGAAGCTCCCGGTCCATGAAAAAATCCCCTTTCTGGTCTGGTCTTTTAAATATGAATATGTTACTATAAAATGGAAGGAAAAGCAATCACCGGCGGAGGAAAAGTAGGAAAACAGGGGAAGTTTCAAAGGGGCTCTGCCGGAAATGTGTTGTGGGAGGAATTGAATATGAGAGATTTGGCGTACCTTAGGCTGCTGGCCAGGGAATATCCCAATGTCCAGGCAGCGTCCAGCGAGATCATCAACCTGATGGCCATCCGCGGCCTTCCCAAGGGAACGGAATACTTTTTCAGTGACCTGCATGGGGAATATGAGGCCTTTGTCCATCTCCTTCGGAGCGCGTCCGGCATCATCCGGGAAAAGATCTCCGAGACCTTTGGCTATGTGATCTCCGACGAGGATGAGATCGCCCTGGCGAACCTGATCTACTACCCGGAGCGGGGGCTGCGGGCGGCGAAGCGGGAAAACCGGTTTACAGAGGACTGGCAGAGGATCACAATTTACCGCCTGGTATGCATCTGTAAAGAGGTGTCGTCCAAATACACCAGATCCAAGGTGCGTAAGAAAATGCCGCCGGCGTTCGCTTATATCATCGACGAGCTGATCCATGTGGATTACAGCGATGAAAATAAGAAGGTATACTACGATGAGATCATCCGCTCCATCATCGACAGCGAAATGGGCGCGGAGTTTATCGAGGCGCTGTGCAACCTGATCCAGAACCTGACCATTGACAATCTCCATATCATCGGCGATATCTTTGACCGGGGACCCAGAGCAGATATCATTATGGAAGAGCTGATGAAGTTCCACGATGTGGATATCCAGTGGGGCAACCATGATATTTCCTGGATGGGGGCGGCCACGGGCAACCTGGCCTGCATCTGCAACGTCCTGCGGATCGCCATCCGCTACAACTGCTTCGACCTTCTGGAGGACGGCTACGGAATCAACCTGCGTCCGTTGTCCATGTTTGCAGCCAGAGTCTACCGGGACGACGCCTGCGAGCACTTTATGCCGAAGATCCTGGATGAAAATATTTATGATGCAGTGGATCCTGGGCTGGCGGCCAAGATGCACAAGGCCATCGCTGTGATCCAGTTTAAGGTGGAGGGCCAGATCATCAAACGCCATCCGGAGTACAACATGGAGGACCGGCTCCATCTGACCCGGATCAATTTTGAGAAGGGGACCGTTACCATCAAGGGAAAGGAATATCCGCTGACGGATAAGAAGCTTCCCACGGTGGATCCCAAGGATCCCTTAAAGCTCACAAAGGAAGAGGAGGAGCTGATCCACAATCTGTGCATGTCCTTTAAGCACAGCGTAAACCTCCAGCGCCACATCCGCTTTGTGTACTCCCATGGGGCCATGTATAAGTGCTGCAACTCCAACCTTCTGTACCACGGCTGTATCCCTATGAAGGAAAATGGTGATTTCGATGAGATCAAATTCAACGGGATCATCTATTCCGGAAAGCGGATGCTAGACTATATCGAGGATGCCGTGAAGATGGCCTACTTCCTTCCGGATGACGATACATCCAAGGAATGGTATAAGGATCTGATGTGGTATTTATGGTGCGGACCCAAGTCTCCGGTCTACGGCAAGGATAATATGGCCACCTTTGAGGGTTATTTTGTGGCGGATAAGGCCGCGGCCAAAGAAAATATGAATCCGTACTATAAACTGAGTACAAAAGAGGAATTTTGTGATAAAATACTGAGGGAATTCGGGCTTCCGGTGGAGGGCTCCCACATTATCAACGGCCACGTGCCGGTGAAGCTGAAGGATGGGGAGAGCCCCATAAAGGGCAACGGAAAGCTGTTCGTCATCGACGGCGGCCTTGCCAAGTCCTACCAGCCAAAGACAGGGATCGCCGGCTATACGCTGATCTTCAATTCCCGTCATCTGGCCCTGGCGGAGCACAAGCCCTTTGATCCGAAGCATGAGAACACCCCCAAGGTGACCATCGTTGAAAAAATGAAAAAGCGGATCATGGTGGCGGATACAGATACCGGAAGAGAGCTGGCCGCCAAGATCGAGGACCTGAAGGAGCTGATGGCGGCGTACCGCGGCGGTATCCTGAAGGAAAAATTAGGGTAAGCAGAATCAATCAAACATCAAGGAGAACTGAATGAGCAGGGAAGAATTTTTAGCAGGACTGGAAGAAGCGCTGGCCGGCGAGGTACCGGCCTCCGTGATCCGGGAAAATTTAAATTATTACAATTCTTACATTTCCCAGGAGATGGCAAAGGGCCGTACTGTGGATGAGATCGTGGATGAGATCGGGGAGCCAAGGATCGTGGCCAGGACCATCATCGATTCCAGTGAGGCGGCCGGAGAGGCCATGGGAGACGGATACGGAGCCTTTGAGGATGCCGGCAGCACCTATGAAAGCCGGCCGGAGACCTCCTCCCACGTCCACTACTTTGACCTGAGCAAATGGTACTGGAAGCTGCTTTTAATGCTGGCAGTCTTTGTGGTATTCTCTGCGGCATTCAGGCTCCTGGGGGGCATCTTCGCGCTGCTGGTACGGTTTGCCGGACCGGTGCTGATGCTCCTGCTGGTGTGGTGGTTTATTAAGAGCCTGAGAAGGTAGACGGAAAAATATTAAAAAATTATTAAGTCCGGCAGATTGGTTGACAAAAACATGTTTTGGAAATATAATCATTTTCGTAACAAGTTTTAACAAATTTGTAATAAACGAAAAAGAAAAAGTAATGATTGGGGATTATATGACAAACAGGATTTTGAAGACCGCCGGACTTTTTTGCTTTTGTACTCTGATGGCAGCGGCAGCGCCGGAAAGGGTTATGGCCGACCAGGAAGGTCCGGAAGAACCGGTCATCATCATAGCCGGACGGAAGGACGCGGATGACCAGGCCGGAGCTTCCATGCTGATCCAGGTGGAGGACGAGAACACAGAGGTGTACTCGGAGCCGGATACAGGGTCCCAGGTGGTGGGACAGGCTGAGGCCGGGGATACATACGACGTACTGGAAATGGTAGACGGTCAGTGGGCAAAGATCTCCACCGGAGAATTCGAGGGCTATCTGAACACTGCGGCAGCAGAGGATGGAGAAGAGGCTCTGGAAGAGACCGGAGAGGAGGCCGCGGCGGCTCCTGCGGAGACTGCGGAGGAAAACGCAGCCCGTGTCTCTGCCGAAAGACGCCAGGCTGTTGTGGAATACGGTCTTCAGTTTGTGGGAAACCGCTATGTGTACGGCGGGACCAATCCCAATAAAGGAGCAGACTGCTCCGGATTCACCTCTTATGTACTGCGCCATTCAGCCGGTGTGGAGCTTCCCCACTCCTCCAGATCCCAGGCTGTCCAGGGCCGTGAGGTCAGCGCAGCGGAGATCCGTCCGGGCGATCTGGTATTCTATGCCAGCGGAAAGCGTATCAACCATGTGGCCCTGTATATCGGAAATGGCCAGGTGGTACATGCCTCCAACGAGAGGACAGGCATCTGCGTTTCCGAATGGACCTACCGGAATCCGGCGAAGATCGTCAACGTCCTCGGTGATTAATGAAAATTTCCCAGCCCTCAGGGCAGATGGATAAAGGATAAAAGGATATAGAAACAGCCCGCAGATGTAAGTGTCTGCGGGCTGTTTTGCTGTGACGGGGCTCACGGGATCCTGGGGGCTGCCGCGAGGACTACGAGAAATCCGTGCAGCGTGCTTCTTATGATTGATGCTGGCGGCGGACCAGCCGGAACACGCCCGCCTGCTCCAGAGCCCTGGCTACCAGGACAAAGATCAGGGAGTCCACCGGCCACTGGATCAGGTTTTTAATGGCCCTGGCGGGAAGAAGGGCCAGATAGCCTTTTCCGTTGATCATGGAGAGCCACAGGGTGCCTAAGAGGATGTTGCAGAGGACCGCGACCACCAGCTTGGCTGCCAGCATGCGCTTAAGGCTCAGCGGCCGCTTATAAAGGAAGAGGCCGTAAATAAAGGCCGCCAGCATGGCGTTGAAGGTGAAGCCCGGCATAAAGCCGCCGTCGGGCTTCAGCATAAATTTGATGATATCCATGCCGCCGCCGAACAGGCTTCCCACCACGGGGCCGAACAGGTAGTCCACCAGCTCGTTGGGCAGCGCTGCAAAGCCGATCTTCAGATTGGGAGTTACGCGGATGCTGGCGAACTGGTTTAAGACAATGGACATGGCGCCGAACATGGCGCAGGTGGTGATGGTGCTTACGTGTTTGAATTCATGGTAGGAATCAGAAATCAAAGTAAGTAGTTTCTTCATAAAAAAAATACCTCCTTTGCAGAATTCTGACCGCAGCAGGAGATATGGGATCCTTATCTTCTGGTGCAGCGGGATGCGACAGATGCACCGCGGGCAAAGCCCTTCGTCCCGCCGGCAACTCCCCGTCCGGCATGGCACTTGACGCGCATTTATCTACTCTGCATAATTATTTTCTGGACGTTTGTCCTGTTCTCATCTTATCATATCTTTTCACGAAATGGAAGGGGAAACAGGGGGATATTTTGGCAATTTTCCGGTCTGTACATTTAAAAAAACTGGTTTTATAATAGGGAATTATTTAAAAACTGACGTGTGAAACGATACGGACGAGGAGGATATGTATGAGCAGAGAAAGCGGAAAGGACCTGACATCGGGATCGCCGTTTGGGCTGATCCTGGGCTTTGCCCTCCCCATGCTTCTGGGGCTTTTATTTCAGCAGTTTTACAACATGGTGGATACCATGGTGGTGGGCCAGTGCCTGGGGGTCACGTCCCTGGCGGCGGTGGGCTCCACCGGTTCCATCAATTTCATGATCAACGGCTTCTGCATCGGTGCGGCCACGGGCTTTGCCATCCCGGTGGCCCAGAAATTCGGGGCCGGAGACTACAAGGGCATGCGGAAGTTCGTTGCCAACGCCGGATATCTGGCGGCAGTGTTTGCGATGGTGATGACGGCGGCCGTGGGCGTCCTCTGCATGGACATCCTCCGCTGGATGAACACGCCGGAGGACATTATCCAGGGGGCTTATGATTACATATTCGTGATCTTCATGGGAATTCCCGTTACCTATATGTATAATCTCCTGGCCGGGATCATCCGGAGCCTGGGCGACAGTAAGACGCCGGTGTATTTCCTTCTTCTGTCCTCAGTATTAAACATCGGCCTGGACTTTTTCACGATCCTGGTGCTCCGTATGGGCGTAGGCGGCCCGGCCCTGGCCACGGTGGTCTCCCAGGGGATCTCCGCCGTTCTGTGCCTGGCATACATGATCCATAAATTCCCGGTCCTCAGGATGGAGGGAGACGAAAAAAAGCCCGACAGGGACATGATCCGGGTGCTCTGCGTCATGGGCATCCCCATGGGGCTCCAGTATTCCATCACGGCCATCGGCAGCGTGATCTTACAGGCTGCTGTCAATTCCCTGGGCTCCATGGCTGTGGCTGCCGTATCCACAGGCAGCAAGATCAGCATGTTTTTCTGTACGCCCTTTGATGCCCTGGGCGGCACCATGGCTACCTGGGCCGGCCAGAACGTGGGGGCGAAAAAGCTGGACCGGGTGCGGGAAGGTGTGCAAAAGGCCAGTCTTATGGGCTTTGCCTATTCGGCAGCGGCCTTTGCGGCGCTGTTCTTTTGCGGCCGGTATCTGGCCTTGCTTTTCGTGGATTCGTCGGAAACGGAGCTGATCCGGCAGATCTCCACCTTCCTGATCTGCAACAGTATGTTTTATATTCCTCTGACTCTGGTGAATGTGGTGCGGTTCGCCATCCAGGGCATGGGATTCAGTACCTTTGCCATTCTGGCTGGGGTCTGTGAGATGGTTGCCAGGGCCTTTGTGGGCTTCTGCCTGGTGCCGGTGTTCGGCTTCCTTCCGGCCTGCTTTGCCAGTCCCCTGGCCTGGATCTGCGCGGATCTGTTTCTTGTGCCGGCTTTTGGCCAGTGCTTAAAAAAATTAAAACGAACCTTCGGCGAATAGTTTTCTGCGGATGAGCCCATACTATGGGTGTAGTCAACTGAATCCCATTAGGAGGTATTTCAAATGTCAAGAAACAGCTATGATATGGACGACAGCACAAGAAATGAAAACGCAGGAAACAACAGCCAGAACAGAAGCCAGAATAACAGCCAGAACAATGGCCAGAACAGAAGCCAGAATAACAGTCAGAACAAAAGCCAGAACAGCAGCAGAAATTCCGGCAGAAACAGCAGCCAGGACTGCAAAAATTACGACTGATGGCATGACGGCTTGAAAAGTCATGAAAAAAGCGGCGGCGGGAGCGATCCTTCCGCCGTTTTTTCTGTCCGGATCCCATAGGGGCTTTTATGGGGATGGAACATGTCCGGCGGGACGGGCGTATACTGATCATAAGAAGGTACAGGCCGGAGGCGCGTATGTTTCAGAATATTTCCGCAGACAGGCTGGAAACGCTGCTGGACCAGGGCAGGGCTTTTACCCTGGCGGATGTGCGGGAGCCGGAGGAATACAGGGAGGGACATCTGGCGGGAGCTGTGAACCTGCCGGTGCAGCAGATTTTAAAAATAACAGAACAATCTGGTTTTTTTGAAGATCCAGAAAAATTTCTGGGTATTTCCAGGAAGCGGCCGGTGATCGTTTACTGTTCCCACGGCGGCCGGGGGATGCAGGCGGCCAGGCTCCTTTCGGGGGCCGGGTACCAGGCGGTCAATGTTTACGGAGGGCTTTCCTGCTACCGGGGCCGCCATCTGACAGACGGTCCCGGGGGGACGCGGTGACCCCGCCGGTCCCAAAGACGTGATGCCGTGGCCGGGCCGGCCCCCGCCGCAGGGCAGAAAGCATTTGACAGAGGCCAGGAAAGCCCTTAAAATGGAGAAAAGTATAAACCAACAGATTTGAGCAGTTAGGAAGGTACCGAATGGAAAGATTTGAATTGATCGCCCCCTGCCATTTCGGGCTGGAGGCAGTTATGAAGCGGGAGATCCTGGACCTGGGCTATGAGGTGAGCCAGGTGGAGGACGGCCGTGTCACATTTATCGGAGACGCAGAGGCCGTCTGCCGCGCCAATATATTTTTACGGACCACGGAGCGGATCCTTTTAAAGGTAGGGAGCTTTAAGGCGGAGACCTTTGAGGAGCTGTTCCAGGGCACCCGGGTCATCCCCTGGGAGCAGTATATCCCCCGGGACGGAAAATTCTGGGTGGCCAAGGCGTCCTCCATTAAGAGCAGGCTGTTCAGCCCGTCAGATATCCAGTCCATCATGAAAAAGGCCATGGTGGAGCGGATGAAGGGGGCCTACGGCATCACCTGGTTCCCTGAGGACGGGGCCAGCTATCCTCTGCGGGTGTTCCTTTATAAGGATGTGGTGACTGTGGCCATGGATACCTCCGGCGATTCCCTGCACAAGCGGGGGTACCGGACTTTGACCAGTAAAGCCCCCATTACGGAGACGCTGGCGGCGGCCCTGCTCATGCTGACCCCGTGGAAGCCGGACCGGATCCTGGTGGATCCCTTCTGCGGCAGCGGCACCTTTCCCATTGAGGCGGCCATGATGGCGGCCAATATGGCGCCTGGCATGAACCGGGAATTCCTGGCAGAGGAGTGGAAGAACCTGATCCCAAAGAAGTGCTGGTATGAGGCCATGGACGAGGCCAATGATCTGGTGAAGGACGATATTTCTGTGGATATCCAGGGCTATGACATCGACGGGGAGATCGTCCGGGCGGCCAGGGCCAATGCGGCGGCAGCCGGAGTGGACCATCTGATCCATTTCCAGCAGAGGCCGGTGAGCCAGCTGAGCCATCCGAAGAAATACGGCTTCCTTATTACAAACCCGCCCTACGGGGAACGGATCGAGGATAAGAAGAACCTGCCGGAGCTTTATAAGACCATCGGCGAGCGGTTTGTGGCCCTGGATTCCTGGTCCGCCTATATCATCACAGCCTATGAGGATACGGAGCGGTATTTCGGCCGGAAGGCGGATAAGAACCGAAAGATCTATAATGGTATGATGAAAACGTATTTTTACCAGTTCATGGGTCCCAAGCCCCCGTCCAGAAATCCGGGAAGGCAGAACGGGTAAAGATCAGAGGCTCCGGTTTGTGAGGAAAGAGGTGGGAAGAATGAGACGCGGGAAGGCGGTTCTGGCCCTGGGGGTCCTGGCCGGGGCAGCGGCCCTTGGACTGGGCGGATCCATGGCCGCAAAACGGCAGCCGCTCCCCCTTCCGGCCCGGTACGACCTGCGGGAGGACGGCGCCGGGCCATGGATCCGGGATCAGGGGGACCAGAACACCTGCTGGGCGTTTGCGTCGGTAACGGCCCTGGAGACTTCCATGAAGGAGGAAGAACGGATCCCGTTATCAGCGGACCACATGATCCATAAAAACAGCGCCGGGCTTGCGGCGGCTGCTGGCGGAGATTATTCCCTTTCCTGGGCTTACCTTTTAAGCTGGCAGGGGCCGGCAGCGGAGGCCGATGATCCTTACGGGGACCATGTTTCCCCGGAGGGGCTTTCTCCAGTGTGCCATGTCCAGACGGTGAAGCTTCTGGGAGAAAAGGACTATGACGCCATCAAGCGTGCCGTTTATGAGACGGGAGGCGTTCAGAGCTCCCTGTATCTGCCGGAGCAGGGCGGAAGAGACCGGAGCGCATATTTTTATGACGGAGCCCACGAGGCCAATCACGATGTGGTGATCGTTGGATGGGATGATTCCTTTCCCAGGGAGGCTTTTTCCCCGCAGCCGGAAGGAGACGGGGCCTTTCTCTGCGCCAATAGCTGGGGAGAGGGCTTTGGGGAGCAGGGATTTTTTTATGTTTCCTATGAAGATACCCAGATCGGCCGCCACAACATTTCTTATGCCGGTGTGGAGAGTGCGGAGAATTACAGCCATATCTTCCAGACGGATCTGTGCGGCTGGACCGGCCAGCTGGGCTATGGGAAGGAAGAGGCGTGGTGCGCCAACGTGTATGAGGCAGAAGAAAAAGGGACCGTGGAGGCCGCCGGATTTTATGCCATGGTCCCGGATACGGAGTATGCGCTGTATGGCGCGGCAGTTCCCGGGGACATGGAGCCGGGAGAGGCCCTTTCCGGACTGGGCGGGGAGCTTATGCCCCTGCTGGCGTCCGGACGGCTTGGGGAGGCCGGGTTTTATACGATCCCCTTTGAAGCGCCGGTGGAGGTAAAGGCAGGAAGCCGGTTTGCCGTGGCGCTGTGGATCCGGTCACCGGGAACGGAGCAGCCGGTGGCCATTGAATATAACGGCGGAGGCCGGTGGGGAAATGTTGACATTACCGACGGGGAAGGGTATATTAGTCTTGATGGGACACAATGGATGCGGGCAGAGGAAAGGGAGGCCTGCAACGTGTGTCTGAAGGCGTATGGGAACGGAGCATGACCGGAGCCATGGAACAAAGTAAAGGCAGGAGAGCTATGGAACACAGAATCATATTTGCAACTTCCAATCAGGGAAAAATGCGGGAGATCCGCGAAATCTTAAAAGGCCTGGGGACAGAGATCCTCTCCATGAAGGAGGCCGGCGTCCAGGCGGACATTGTGGAGGACGGGGATACCTTTGAGGCCAATGCGGTCATAAAGGCAAAGGCAGTCTGGGAGGAGGCCGGCGGCATTGTCCTGGCCGACGATTCGGGCCTGGAGGTGGACGCCCTGGGCGGAGAGCCGGGCGTATATTCCGCCAGATATATGGGAGAAAAGACCTCCTATGAGATCAAGAACTGGAACCTGATCCATCGTCTGGCAGAGGTTCCGGAGGAAAAAAGGACCGCCAGGTTCGTATGTGTCATTGCGGCGGCGCTGCCGGACGGCAGGGTCCTTACGACCCGCGGGACCATGGAAGGCCGCATCGCCTATGAACCAGCCGGGGCAGGCGGTTTCGGATATGATCCGATCTTAATGCTGCCGGAATACGGGAAAACGTCGGCGGAGATCACCATGGAAGAGAAAAACGCCATCAGCCACCGGGGAAAGGCCCTCCGGGCCATGAAGGAGCTGCTGGAAAAGGAATTTGCGGAGCAGAGGTCATGAGCGGTATGAGGATTCTGATCGTCAGCGATACGCACCGGAGAGATGGGAATTTCAGGCGGGTGCTGGAAAAGACCGGGCCCATCGATATGCTGATCCATCTGGGAGACACCGAGGGCAGTGAGTCATATTTCAGAGAGTGGGTCGATAATGATGTCTGCGTGATCCATGTGGTCCGGGGAAACAACGATTTCTTTTCCTTCTGTGACCGGGAAAAGGAGATCTCCATCGGGAGATACCGGGCGCTCCTGACCCATGGACATATGTACGGCGTATCCCTGGGGACCGAGGGGATCAAGGATGAAGCCAGGGCAAGGAAGGTGGATATCGTCATGTACGGCCATACCCATAAGCCGCATCTGGAATACTGCCGGGACGGCCTGGTGGTCCTGAATCCTGGAAGCCTTTCCTACCCGCGTCAGGAGGGAAGGAAGCCGTCCTATATGCTCATGGAGCTGGACCGCCAGGGAGAGGCCCATTTTACCATCTGTTATCTGGAGGATGAGGACTGGAACCAGGAGCTGGAGCAGATGGGGATCTGGGGATAAGCGTTTTCGAAGAAATATAAAAAATCTCCTAAAAAATTTATGAAAAACAGTTGACAAGAACGGTTTCATCAGCTATAATATCACTTGCGTTCCGAGAGCGTAAGGCAAACGAAAGGGCGTCTTAAAAGCGGGGTGTGGCTCAGCTTGGCTAGAGCGCCTGGTTTGGGACCAGGAGGTCGCAGGTTCGAATCCTGTCACCCCGATGGTTTTCCAAAGTCCTTCAACGGTTCGCAAGAGAATATGCGGGTGTAGTTCAATGGTAGAACACCAGCCTTCCAAGCTGGATACGTGGGTT